>ERZ779866.94-NODE-94-length-89498-cov-7.184822_pt1 | contig 89498 bp, 76 predicted proteins | sample MGYA00511248_ERZ779866 | MGnify/ENA primary metagenome ERZ779866 (study PRJEB29588, sample SAMEA2155758) | human gut metagenome | biome: human gut; feature: human-associated habitat; material: faeces | place: Denmark | collected 2008/2010 ... | reverse complement strand
AACTCATTCTGTTGAAATTTAATATTTATTTGTCTAAACTTTGGGGTTCACTTCACAATGGTGACTGCGGATTTTTCTTGTTTTCTATAAAAGAAAATAAATATTATCTTTTACAAATAAACCCAGCCACGGTTAAACAGTAACCGTGGCTGTAAATTTTAATATTTAAAATTGAAACTCAACCGTGAGCGAGCCACTCCAAAGACTGAACAAAACGTCTCGCCCGCCTTTTAATCATCCTTATTTTCATAAGAAAACCATGCAGGGCAGAATTAAAAACACTGATATAAAAAACACAGCCACGGCTATTTAAAACCGTGGCTGTAAATTTTAATATTTAAAAACGAAACTCAACCGTGAGCAAACCACTCCAAAGACTGAACAAAACGTCTCGCCCGATGTGTGCAGGCGTTTATTTCTTAAAATAACCTTTGCACATCGGAATTAAAAATTATTCTTCGGAGGAGTCTTCTATGTCGGAGGTTTCGAGAGGAGTTACGTTGGCGGCGGACTGAACTGCCGGTGTGTTCTCCTCTATCTGGATGTTGTTATATCTTGCCATACCTGTACCGGCAGGAACAAGCTTACCGATAATAACGTTTTCCTTAAGTCCGATAAGCGGGTCAACCTTACCCTTAATAGCGGCATCTGTAAGAACTCTTGTTGTTTCCTGGAAGGAAGCGGCAGACAGGAAGCTGTCTGTTGCAAGAGATGCCTTTGTGATACCCAGGAGAAGCTGAGTATATGTTGCCTCTTTAAGTCCGGTTTCTCCGTTTGCGATTCTCTTCTGAATTTCTTCGTTTGCAAAGAGTACGTCGTTCTTGTCGTACATCTGGCCTGCCATAAACTCTGTGCTTCCGGCATCCTCAACTCTTACCTTCTTCATCATCTGGCGAACGATAACTTCGATATGCTTATCGTTGATATCAACACCCTGCAAGCGGTAAGTACTCTGAACTTCAGAAATGAGGTAGTCCTGTACGGCATTTGCGCCGAGAATTGCAAGTATATCATGTGGGTTAACAGAACCGTCGGTGATTTTATCGCCGGCTTTAATCTGCTGTCCCTCTTCAACTTTAACTCTAAATCCGAATGGGATGAGGTACTGCTTCTCTTCCTGTGTTTCCGGATTGAATACAACAGCGTGTCTGTTGTTCTTGATTTCCTCAAAGCGAACCACACCGTCGATTTCACTGATGATAGCAAGGCTCTTTGGCTTTCTGCCTTCGAAAAGCTCTTCAACACGTGGAAGACCCTGTGTGATATCTTCTGCGGAAGCAACACCGCCGGTATGGAAGGTTCTCATTGTAAGCTGTGTACCAGGCTCACCGATTGACTGAGCTGCGATAATACCAACAGCCTCACCGACATTAACAGGCATACCGTTTGCAAGGTTGGAACCGTAGCACTTCTTGCAGACACCGTGTTTTGCACGGCAGCCCAAAATGCTGCGGATTGTAATCTTTTCTGTACCTGCATTTACGATAATATCTGCATCGTGTTCGTCCATCATCTTATCCTTGGATACAAGAAGCTCGCCTGTTTCCTTATCACAGAAATCATCAACAAGATATCTGCCCACAAGACGCTCGTGGAGACCTTCGATAACCTGATTTCCTGACTTGATGTCAAAGATTTCAAGACCTTCGTGGGTTCCGCAGTCGTCCTCACGGATAATAACATCCTGTGAAACGTCAACAAGACGACGGGTAAGGTAACCGGAGTCAGCAGTTCTAAGAGCTGTATCGGCAAGACCCTTACGAGCACCACGGGATGAAATAAAGTATTCCAAAATGTTAAGACCTTCACGGTAGTTAGCTCTGATTGGAATTTCGATTGTTTTACCTGATGTGTTGGCGATAAGACCACGCATACCGGCAAGCTGACGAATCTGGCTCATACTACCACGGGCACCGGAATCCGCCATCATGTAGATTGGGTTGTATCTGCCCAGGTTCTTCTGAAGTGCGGCGGTAACGTCGTTTGTGGCTTTCTCCCAAATCTTAAGAACTCTTGCATAACGCTCTTCGTTTGAGAACATACCGTTCATGTAGTACTCTCTTACCTCGTCAACCTCTTTTTCAGCGGCTGCGATAATCTCTTTCTTTGCCGGTGGAATTTCAGCGTCGCAAACCGCAACGGTGATAGCACCCCTTGTTGAGTACTTGTAACCCTGTGCCTTGATATCGTCAAGCACCTGAGCGGCTACGTTTGCGCCGTGGATACGGATACAAGCGTCAACAATTTTACCGAGCTGCTTCTTGCCAACAAGGAAGTCAATTTCAAGTTTAAATTTATTTTCAGGCTTAGATCTGTCAACAAATCCCAAATCCTGAGGAATTGGATCGTTGAATATAATCTTACCAACTGTAGTATCGATGATACCTGATTCCTCCACACCGTTGATAACCATGGTGCGGCGAACCTTGATTTTTGAATGAAGCTTTACAACTCCTGCGCTGTATGCCATCATAGCTTCGTTTACATCGCAGAATACCTTGCCCTCGCCCGGTTCTCCGTCCTTATCAAGTGTCAGGTAGTAAGAACCAAGAATCATATCCTGTGTAGGAACTGCAACAGGACGTCCGTCGGAAGGCTTCAAAAGGTTTCCGGCAGCCAGCATCAAGAATCTTGCCTCAGCCTGTGCCTCTGCGGAAAGAGGAACGTGAACAGCCATCTGGTCGCCGTCGAAGTCGGCGTTAAATGCTGTACAAACAAGTGGGTGAAGCTTCAATGCACGGCCCTCAACAAGAACCGGCTCGAATGCCTGAATACCAAGTCTGTGAAGTGTAGGAGCACGGTTCAAAAGTACCGGATGTCCCTTGATTACAACTTCAAGAGCGTCCCAAACCTCAGGCTTTGCTCTTTCAACAGCCTTTCTTGCTGCCTTGATGTTTACAACATTCTTTGTTTCAACAAGGCGCTTCATAACGAATGGCTTAAAGAGCTCCAATGCCATCTCCTTAGGAAGACCGCACTGATACATTTTAAGCTCAGGGCCAACAACGATAACAGAACGTCCGGAGTAGTCAACACGCTTACCGAGAAGGTTCTGACGGAAACGTCCCTGCTTACCCTTAAGCATATCTGAAAGTGACTTCAAAGGACGGTTGTTAGGACCTGTAACAGGTCTGCCTCTTCTGCCGTTGTCGATAAGTGCGTCAACAGCTTCCTGAAGCATTCTCTTTTCATTTCTGATAATTATATCCGGAGCTTCAAGCTCTAAAAGTCTTTTAAGACGGTTGTTTCTGTTAATTACACGTCTGTAAAGGTCGTTAAGGTCAGAGGTTGCGAAACGTCCGCCGTCCAGCTGAACCATCGGTCTGATATCCGGTGGAATTACCGGAACAACGTCAAGAATCATCCACTCAGGACGGTTGCCTGACATTCTGAAGCTCTCTACAACCTCAAGTCTTTTCAAAAGACGAACTCTCTTCTGACCTGAAGCGTTTTCAAGCTGTGCTCTAAGCTGCTCTGAAAGCTCGTCAAGGTTTACTTCCTGCAAAAGCTCTTTGATAGCTTCCGCACCCATAGACGCCTTAAAATCGTCGTCATATTTTTCTCTCATGTCGTTGTATTCACGCTCTGAGAGACACTGCATCTTCACAAGGTCACGGCAGTCGCCGGGATCTGTTACGATGTATGAGGCAAAATACAGAACCTTTTCAAGCATTCTTGGGGAAATATCAAGCATAAGTGAAATTCTTGATGGAATACCCTTGAAGTACCAGATATGTGATACAGGAGCGGCAAGCTCGATGTGACCCATACGCTCACGTCTTACCTTAGCTCTTGTTACCTCAACGCCGCAGCGGTCGCAGACTTTGCCCTTAAAGCGGATTCTCTTGTACTTACCGCAGTGACATTCCCAGTCCTTTGTAGGTCCGAAAATACGCTCGCAGAACAAGCCGTCAACCTCAGGCTTCAATGTTCTGTAGTTGATTGTCTCCGGCTTTTTTACCTCGCCATAAGACCATGCTCTTATCTGGTCAGGGGAAGCAAGTCCTATTTTAATAGACTCAAAAACATTATGATCCATTGTGCTTCTCCTCCTTAAAACTCATCTGCGCCGTGATCGTCATAATCAAAGGCGGAATCATCGGTGTCATCAAATATTGAACGCTCGTCAAAGAAGTTGCCCTCGTTGGAATCCTCGTCAAGGGAGAAACCGTCGTCCATATTTGTCATTACTTCGTTTTCGTCGAATACTGTATCCGGCTCTTCTCCGTCATCTGCATGTGTCGGAATATCGTCGTCATCGTCGAACTTCTGCTTCAGGTCGATTTCTTCGTTGTTCTTATCGAGAACCTTAACATCAAGAGCCAAGGACTGGAGTTCCTTAATGAGAACCTTAAAGGACTCAGGAATACCAGGTGTAGGAATGTTTTCACCCTTAACGATTGCCTCGTAGGTCTTAACACGTCCAACAACGTCGTCGGACTTAACTGTAAGGATTTCCTGAAGTGTATAAGCTGCGCCGTAAGCTTCAAGTGCCCAAACTTCCATTTCTCCGAAACGCTGGCCGCCGAACTGAGCTTTACCGCCCAGAGGCTGCTGAGTAACAAGGGAGTAAGGACCTGTGCTTCTTGCGTGAATCTTATCGTCAACAAGGTGATGGAGCTTGAGGTAATACATGTAACCTACTGTAACAGGGTTGTCGAAACGCTCGCCTGTACGTCCGTCGGTAAGCCATGTTTTACCGTCACGGCTGTAGCCAGCCTGTTCCAAAGCCTCGAATACATCCTGCTCGTGTGCGCCGTCGAATACAGGAGTCATTATCTTCCAGCCAAGAGCCTTTGCTGCATAACCAAGATGCACCTCAAGTACCTGACCGATGTTCATACGTGAAGGAACGCCCAACGGGTTCAAAACGATATCAAGCGGAGTACCGTCCGGAAGGAATGGCATATCCTCAACAGGGAGAATTCTGGAAACAACACCCTTGTTTCCGTGACGTCCGGCCATCTTGTCGCCTACGCTTATCTTTCTCTTCTGAGCAAGGTAGCAGCGTACAACCTTGTTAACGCCGGGCTGAAGCTCGTCACGGCTGTCCTCTCTTGTGAACACCTTAACGTCAACAACGATACCGCATTCACCGTGAGGAACTCTCAAAGATGTATCTCTTACTTCTCTTGCCTTCTCGCCGAAAATAGCTCTCAAAAGTCTTTCCTCGGCTGTAAGCTCTGTTTCACCCTTTGGTGTTACCTTACCAACAAGAATATCGCCTGCATGAACCTCTGCGCCGATATGGATAATACCGTCCTCGTCAAGGTCTTTAAGCATATCCTCGCCCACGTTTGGAATATCTCTTGTGATTTCCTCCGGTCCAAGCTTTGTATCTCTTGCTTCTGTTTCGTATTCTTCTATATGAATTGATGTGTAAACATCATCTCTAACTATCTTTTCATTGATGAGAACTGCGTCCTCGTAGTTGTAACCTTCCCATGTCATAAAGCCGATGAGGGCATTTTTACCAAGGGAAATTTCGCCGTTCTTTGTTGAAGGACCGTCTGCAAGAACCTCGCCCTTTACAACTCTCTGTCCTCTTGAAACAACCGGAATCTGGTTTATACATGTTCCCTGGTTGGAACGGAGGAACTTGATAACGTCAAAGTCCTGAACTCTGCCTGAGTCATACTGAACTCTGATGTGGTTTGCGTCAACGCTCATAACCACGCCGTCCTCTTCTGAGAGGATACAAACGCCTGAGTCAACGCCTGCCTTGTACTCCATACCGGTACCAACGATTGGTGACTCGGTAACGAGAAGCGGAACTGCCTGTCTCTGCATGTTTGAACCCATCAAAGCACGGTTTGCGTCGTCGTTTTCAAGGAACGGAATCATAGCGGTAGCAACGGAAACAACCATTCTTGGAGAAACGTCCATAAAGTCGAAACGCTCTGCCGGGAATTCAACGAATTCATCTCTGAAACGTCCGTTTACTTTCTTATGAACAAATCTGCCGTTTTCGTCCAAAGGCTCGTTAGCCTGAGCAACTGCAAATTCGTCTTCCATGTCCGCTGTCATGTAGATAACCTCGTCTGTTACGACGCCGGTATCTTTGTTTATCTTTCTGAACGGTGCTTCAATGAAACCGTATTCGTTAATTCTTGCAAATGTTGCAAGGTAGGAAATAAGACCGATGTTAGGACCTTCAGGAGTTTCGATAGGACACATACGTCCGTAGTGGGTGTAGTGAACGTCACGAACCTCAAATCCGGCTCTATCTCTGGAAAGACCGCCAGGACCCAATGCTGAAAGTCTTCTCTTGTGAGTAAGCTCTGCAAGAGGGTTGTTCTGGTCCATGAACTGTGAAAGCGGTGAAGAACCAAAGAACTCTTTGATTGCCGCTGTAACAGGTCTGATATTTATAAGAGAACCGGGTGAAAGTGACTCAAGGTCGGAAGCCTGCAATGTCATTCTCTCTCTGATAACTCTTTCAAGACGGCTGAAACCGATTCTGAACTGGTTCTGCAAAAGCTCGCCTACGCATCTGATACGCCTGTTACCCAAATGGTCGATATCATCTGTAACGCCGATGCCCTCTGCAAGGCAGTTCATGTAGTTGATTGAAGAGAAAATATCGTCAATTGTTATGTGGTTAGGAATAAGGTCAGCAGCCCTTCTCTTGATTGTGTGCTTGAGTTCCTCTTCATTCTCACAGCTGTCAAGGATTTCGCAGAGAACTGCAAAGCTTACCTTTTCATTTATGCCGCATTCTTTCTTTGCGTCAAAGTTTACGTACTCGTTTATATCAACCATTCCGTTTGATATAATCTTGATTACCTTTCCGTCTTCGCCTGCAACAAATGCAACGCTTACGCCGGCATTTTCAATTTCCTTTGCCTTTTCTCTGGAAATTGTGTCGCCACGGAGAGCCATAACCTCGCCTGTTCTCGGATTTGCAATAGGCTCTGCCAAAACACAGCCTGCAAGTCTGTTGGAGATACCGAGCTTTTTGTTGTACTTATAACGGCCAACCCTTGACATATCGTATCTTCTTGAATCGAAGAACAGATTGTGAATGTGGGTTTTTGCACTGTCAACTGTAGGAGGCTCACTTGGACGGAGCTTCTTGTATACTTCAATAAGACCCTCGTCTACTGAGTTTGTTGTATCCTTTTCAATAGTTGCCTTAATTCTTGCGTCGTCGCCGAAGCACTCAAGGATTTCTGCGTTTGTACCAAGTCCCAAGGCTCTGATGAAAACAGTAACCGGAATCTTTCTGTTTTTATCTATACGAACATAGAAAACGTCGTTTACGTCGTTTTCATATTCAAGCCAGGCACCTCTGTTAGGAATAACAGTGGAGCTGAAAAGCTCTTTACCTGTCTTGTCGTGGTCCATCTTATAATAAACGCCCGGGCTTCTTACAAGCTGAGAAACTATAACTCTTTCTGCACCGTTAATAACAAAGGTGCCGCTTGCGGTCATAAGCGGGAAATCGCCCATGAACACGTTGGAGTCCTTAATTTCGCCTGTTTCCTTGTTGATAAGACGAGCAGTTACACGCAATGCTGCGGAATATGTTGCATCTCTCTCTTTACATTCGATAACACTGTAGTTGGGCTTATCAACGTCCAGACTGTAGTCAATGAAATCGAGAACAAGATTACCTGTGTAATCGGTTATTCCTGAAACATCCTTGAATACCTCTGCAAGTCCCTCTTTGATAAACCAGTCATATGACTTTTTCTGAACCTCAATAAGGTTTGGCATTTCGATAACTTCGTCAATTTTTGCGAAGCTCTGTCTGATGTTGTTTCCAAGCTTTACCGGTTTGACATTTACCATCGGGCGTATCACTCCTTTAAGAAATCATTTAGGATAAAAAATCTAACGCTGTTCCCTCAAAGCTTTTAAAGCTTAGGGTTTTGCTTCATGCGACAAAAGCGATATATATAATGCAGTCACAAAATAAGCAATTTTTCTGTTTTAATCAGGGAGGAAATGTTTCTGAAAAACTCTTGACAATCCGGCATATTATGTGCTAATATACCAACGGTCAGTAATTTTTTTTTGCCTGTTTTTAAAGACAAGCAGGCACATATCCCCATGATGTTACATCTTAATAATTTACTACATCTCATTTTGTTTGTCAAGGGCATTTTTGCCTTTTTCCCGTATTTTACGGGATTTTTTTCATTTTAATAAAGATTTTTCAAAAAATAATTCCCCAAAAGCATTAAAACGCCTTTGGGGAAATTTTTAAGCTCTACCAAGAAACACCCGGCGGTGTTGGTTGTTTTTAAAGGAACTTTTGACAGCAATTTATCTATGAGATTTTATTTCCTTTTTTGAAAATCTAAGTTTATTTTTATACCCGATAAGGTATAAAATTATCATTAACACATAAAATATACCCGAAAAGGTATAATTTATAAAAAATCATTGACTTTATACCCGATAAGGTATAAAATAATTATTAACAATAAAATTATTGAAAGTGTGATACCATGAACAGGATTGCCAGATTTATTAAAGAAAACAGAAAAGCGGCAGGTCTTACCCAGGAGGAATTTGCCATGCGTTCGGGGCTTGGCCTTAGATTTGTAAGGGATTTGGAACAAGGTAAAGAAACAGTAAGAATGGACAAAGTAAACGCCGCACTTGCCATGTTCGGCATGGAAGCGGTTCCCGGCAGAAAGGAAGATAAGTAATGCAGACTCTCAGAACTGCCTATGTGTATGTGAGAAATATTTACGCAGGAGAATTAAAAGAAACAGACAGCGGTTATTCTTTTCTCTACGATGAAAACTATCTTTTATCCCAAAACCCTGCTCCCGTGTCCCTTACCCTTCCATTACAAAAAGAAATGTACACATCAAAAGTTCTTTTTCCTTTTTTTGACGGTTTAATACCCGAAGGCTGGTTGTTAAATATCGTCAGCAGAAACTGGAAAATCGACACAAAAGACAGGTTTCAGCTTCTCATGGTTGCCTGTAAAGACTGCATAGGAAATGTAAGTATAAGGGAGGAACGCATATGAACTGTCTTTGCTGCGGTAAGCCTTTAAAAACACAGGAATACGAAACAGGCTGGCATAAAAGCTGTATCAAAAAATTTTTCGGAACTGCACAGCTTCCGGAAATTGAAATATCAAACCAAGCTTTGATACATTTGGTATCAGAAAATATAAACAGAGGTTACACCGTTCCCGGCGTACAGAAAAAATTATCTCTCCACCTGTCTACAGACAAAAAGTCAAAGCTTACAATCGTAAATTATCCCACAGGATACATTTTAAAACCTCAGGTAGAAGAATTTGAATGTCTTCCTCAGGCGGAACAGCTTATAATGACAATGGCTGATGTTGTTGGAATTCCTACGGTTCCTCATGCACTTGTAAAAGACGGAGAAAATCTCGCCTATATAACAAAACGTGTGGACAGAATTTTTTCTGATAAAGGAAAAATACAGATGCTGGCTATGGAGGATTTTTGTCAGCTTGACCTAAGACTTACACAGGATAAATACAGAGGCTCCTATGAGCGCTGTGCAAAAATAATAAGCAAATATTCCTCACGAACCGGACTTGATATGACAGAGCTTTTCATGCGTCTTGTATTTTCATATATTGTCGGAAATTCCGACATGCATCTTAAAAACTTTTCCCTTATAGAAACCTTTGAAGGCTCAGGGGAATATGTACTCTCACCGGCCTATGACCTGCTTCCTGTCAATACAATAATGCCGGAGGACAAGGAACAGTTTGCCTTGACAATGAACGGCAAAAAAACAAACATACGCAGAAAAGATTTTCTTGTGTTTGCCGAAAACTCCGGTCTTTCAAAAACCGCCGCCGAGAAAATGATAGACAAGCTGAAAAAATCGGAAGATAAACTCATTTCAATGTGCAAAGAATCTTTAATCGCCGACAAACAAAAAGAAAATCTGATAAATCTTATTTCCGCAAGAATACAAACTCTATAACAAAGGCATAGGAATTTTACCTCCTATGCCTTTGTTATAATCTTCATAAGAAAAACAACAACACCGTAAACCACGCCTGCGGCTATCGAGTAGACTATTACCGGGCCGGCTATTACGAACATCTTAACTCCCACTCCGGTTATGAAACCCTCTGTGCGAAATTCGATTGCAGAGGACGCCACGGAGTTTGCAAAGCCTGTTATGGGAACCAGGGTTCCGGCTCCCGCCTTGCTTCCTATCTTTTCATAAATTCCGAAAGCCGTCAATGTTACGCCTATAAAAATCATTGTAATTGTATTGAGCATTCCTGCCTCTTCCTTTGAAAAGCCAAAGCTCAAATAGGTATCAAGAAAAATCTGACCAACGGTGCAAATCAAGCCGCCTATAAGAAATGCAAACACACAGTTTTTCAAAGTGGGAGACGGCGGAGAGATTTTCTCTGTCAGTTTTGAATATTCCTCTTTTGTGATTTTTTTCATGTTTATCACCTTTATAAATAGTGTTTTAAAGTAGTATTTTCCCCGCTGTTTCCCTTTATTCAAATAAACAACGGAAAAATTAACTTGAATTGCTGTGAAAACAGATGTATAATTATACTGTATTCTTTTAATAAATTATAGCTTTAAATCAAGGAAGTGTTTATATGGTTATAGATATTCACACACATATTTTTCCGCCAAAGCTTGCACCCCACGCTATAAAGGCTTTGGAAAGTTCCGCAGGCGCTCATGCCTTTTTAAATGGAACCAAAGAGGATTTAATAAAATCCATGAGGGAAAACGGCATTGACATAAGCGTAAACATGCCGGTAGCCTCAAGAGCAGACCAGGTTCATTCAATAAACAATTATTCAATAGAGGTAAACAACCAGGGCGACACAACCGGACTTTATTCCTTCGGCGCTTGTCATCCTTTAAATCCCGATATGAAAGACGAGCTTAAAAGGCTTAAATCCGCAGGAATAAAGGGAATAAAAATACATCCTGATTTTCAGGGACTGTATCTCGACGACGAAGCGGTTGTCCGCATTATGGAATACGCCGCAGAGCTGGGACTTATAATTTTAATCCACTGCGGAATGGACCCATCATTCCCGGATGTTCACAGAAGCACACCGAAACGACTTGCCGGTATTCTCCCAAGGCTTAACGGTGCAAAAATAATCGCCGCACACATGGGCGGTTATGAATATATGGATGATGTTGAGGATTGCCTTGTGGGCAAGGACGTATACATCGACACAAGCTTCACCATAGGAAAGTTTGATGAAAAACAGATTTTAAGAATTTTACAAAACCACAACCCCGACAAAATTCTTTTCGGAACCGATTCCCCTTGGGATGACCAGAAAAACGCTTTGAGGCTTTTTAAAGAGCTTCCCATTTCCGATGAACTGAAAGAAAAAATCCTCTGGGAAAACAGCAAAAATCTTTTAGAAATACTTTAATATAACTATATATTAGTCAGCGTCCTTTTGGGCGCTGATTTTTTATGTGCAGCTTCTGTAATTATTAAAAAATTCTTAATTTTTACATAAATTGTTGAAAAATCTTTTAGATATTATATAATTAAATTAACGAGATATTAAAAATAATTGCAAAAATAAGGAGTTGATATTATGAGGAAAAATTTTAAGAAAATTCTATGCTGTCTGCTTGCAGTCACTGTACTTGCAGGTGTTCTTACCCTTTCAGGATGTAAGGAAGAACAAAACACAGCCACAATTAAATGGGGTATTTACAGATGTTCAGAGGAAGACGCCGTAATTTTGGAAAGCTCTCTCAATGCGGAGCTTGAAAACCTGTCAAAGCCCTACCGTGTGGATATTTCGGGATTTGATTATTCCGATTACGGCGATGATTATGAAAAGCTTTCCTCAGATTTTGATATTTTCTACCTGGAAAACAGTGACAATCCCGATGATTTTACATCGTATCTTCAAGACATTATAAACTGTGTGGAAAACGGATGTTTCATGGCTCTTGACGACATCTTTTTTGAGGGTCAGGAGGAAATTATAGTGAACACAATTATAGAGCAATATGTCATTGAAGAAAATCTTGATTACGGAAAATTTGACGGCGTTCAGTACATATTCCCCACCAACAGAAGCTCCGTAAAAAATCCAAGCACTGTGGGCACAAGCTTTGGAATTAAGACAGAGTTATTTGAAAAAGCTCAGCTGCCTATGGAAGAATACATGGTTGATATAACAGAAGCCGACCAGCTTCTTGAAAAGCTTTCACAATATTCAAGCACCCTTATATATCTTCCAACAGACAGCAGCTTAGATATAGAAAAACACAACTCCGGCGATGGTGAAACATATACCCTTCCATACGGCGCTTTTGGATTTAGCTATGTGGTTCCTCAAAACCTTTTGTTTTATCTGGATACTTACACCTATTTTTTCCCGGTTTCCGGAGTGGGAATGTCAAAGGAAGCCGAACCGAGGGTATTCAATCTTTTCTCCGACGAATACTTTATAGACTATGTAAAAGCTATGGTGAGATACCGTGAAAAAGGCTATACAACACCGTTAAATACCTTTGATATCAACAATTCCATGGGACACGGAAGAAAAGATTTGACAATAGTTACGGGAGATTGGACGCTTATGCCCTCCGGCTCGGAAGAATATATCTACTATTCCCCTGAGTCCATACAAAAAACAAGTCTTTGCGGTCTTGCTGTATCCTCAAAAACCGAGAAAAAGGATGAAGCTTTAGCGTTTCTTTACGACCTTATAACAGACAAGGATGTTAAAAAGTCCCTTTACAAAGAACACCGTCAATATTATGTAAGTCTTTTTGATGAGGAGCTTTGTGATGTGACATTCTCTCCAAAGGATGAAAGCGGTGACCGTATTGCCCCTTATCTTGAAACGTTGGAAAACGCTCAGGAGATTGACAAACCAAACGGTTTTGACCTTACTGGACTTGAGGATGTAAAAGAACAAATCGACCTTTATGTCTGTGAAATAACCAGAAACTTTTTCTACAGCGGCGGAGTTTTAGCCGATGAAAACGGAAATATAACTGAAGAAAGCATTGAAAAAGGTATGGCAGAAGTTGCCCAGCACCTTGAGGAATTGGGTATTCAGCAAATTATCGACCGAATTGAAGAACAGCTTTAAAGGCTTAGATAAAAGGAAGTGATTTTATGAAAGTTAAAAAACTATCATTGATTATATGTCTTGCTTTATTGCTTTACGCATTTACAGCCTGCTCCAAAAATGAGAAAACACAGACGACGGAATGGGAAAGCTACAGCACAACAGGCTTTAAAGTCTACAAAGACGGTGTATTTTTCACCGACAATAACACTATTCTCCACTACTTCGACGCCTCTTCAAAGGAAAACGTCATATTGTGCGATAAAAAGGACTGTCAGCACTCCGGCTCAAGCTGTCACGGATATATAGGTTCATCCAGAGGTTACGTGGTTTCCGGTGAGCATATCTACACCTTAAATAGCAATGATTCCTTTGACACTCTTATTGAGTCAAATATAGATTACACAAATCACAGAGAAACCGTATCCTTAGGCAAAGCCTTGGCAGAACAGGGATATTATATATCAGCCGACAGCTTTTTGGTTTCCGGCGATTATCTTTACTATTTAGCGCAGGTTACAAACTTTGATACAGGCGACTCCTATTACGGAATTTACGGCATAAACATAAAAACCGGAAAAGAAACCACAATAGCTGACCGCCAAAAAAGCTCAAGCGACCTGAATATTGTCAGCGTCTGCGGTCCTGAGATAATCTATTTTACCTCTTATCTTGACGAAGAGCTTAGCAATCAGATTTACGGACTTGAGCAGGAAACTATAGACTGGGAACAGTGGAATAAAAAATTTAAAGAAATCGAAGAACAAAGAACCTACAGCGTATACAGGTACAATATGGAAACAGGGGAAACAACCGTATTTTACGAAAACAAAACAACAACGCTCCCCCTTTTCGCAAATGAAAACTCCTTGTATTGTATGAACTATACCATTGACGAAACAAGCTATGTTGCCGACAGATATTTCACTGTTGACCAGAAAACACAGGAAGAAAAAGCCGTTACTGAGGATGAGTATTACAAAGCCTTTAGAGGATATACCGACAGCGAAAAGGAAACCATAACCGGCGGCAATGAGGATTTAAACATTTACTTTCTGACGGACAGCGGCTATATAGGCACAAGAGCCGACAAAAAAGTTCAGACAGGCGAAAATTCTTACCTTATAACAAAGCAAAGCTATATTTTAATAGATAAAAACAATCCTCAAAATGAGCCTTTTGTTTTCTATACTTTTGAAAAATAGCTTTAAAAATTTTTTAAAAAATCACGCAAAAAAGATTGCAATTATATTTTTAATATGTTATACTCTTACCATAATAAATTTTAAATAAGTTGATTATTTTTATACGTAATTTACAGCAAATTATTTTAGGAAGGGAGTCCGATGTGCTGTTGTTAAATTTAGATTTATAAAAAATGTCCATTCATACCAAACAACAGGTGTTTATAAAAAGAAAGGAGCATAATTATTAAAATAAAAAAGATTATTTCCGGTATGATTGCAGCATCTATTATGACAGCAGCAATATTCTCGGCCAGTGCAAATCTTACTACAGACGGAAATTATAATGGAACACACTACTACGGTGAACTTCAAATAAATGAAAGTAATTCTAACACTTATGCAAAAGGAACAACAAGCCGTTCGGGTGGAAATGGATTCACTGGTGTTTCTGTATATTCTACCGGAAGAATGTCAGAAGGAAGCGATCGTAGATATACAGATTATAAAGAGTCTTCCGCTGGAGGCAGTTATGCTGAAGTGTATCTCCGCAGCAGTGATGTAGACGGTGGAATAGGTGAATTTTGGGGAACAGTGGGACAGCACTATATCACAAGCAAAAGTGAAAGCTCTTCTTATACTACACACGGCAACCCCTACTATATAGAAGAACTATTTGATTACTATAAATTATAAAACTTAAACAAGAGGGTAATTTTATATGAGATTTAAAAAACTAATTTCTACTTTGCTTTGTATTGCTATCGCTGTTTCTGTATTTTCCGGCTGTAAAGGCGAATACAAACCGGTCACTCTCAGCGTAAGACTCACTTTTTCAATAGGCACAGAGCTTGAAGAATACGAGGACGATATAAATGCAAAGCTCGAGGAGCTTCAAAAGCCCTATCGTCTTGATTTTTCAACAGTTCGTTACCAAGAATATTTTGACGAAGATGGGAACTTTACAAATTACAGCAAGCTGATTGACGATTTTGATGTTTTTTATGTTGACAACGGTATTGTAAGCAACAGCACTTCTGTTCAGGGAATCCCCCAGCTTCTTGAAAACCAATGTCTTTATTCCCCTGAGGATTTATGGACGGAGGAGCAGTACGAGGACGTAAAGAAAGAATACCTCATAGATGAAAACCTGGATTCCGGAAGATATAAAGGCAAGCTCTATATAATACCCACCTCTTTCGGAGTTATTATACCTTTCAGCACAGACGGCGGCTTTGCCATAGACAAAGAGCTTTTTGAAAAAGCCAATCTCACGGAGGAAGACTACATGGTGGATATAACCCAGGCGGACGCCCTCTTCCAAAAGCTCTATGAAGCCAACGAATATGAAGCTTTGTTTGCATATGACACTATTCCTGCTCATTTTAAGACTTATTCGGTTGAAAATTATATTGTAAAGGTTATCTCTACTCATTGCAATAAATACAAATATCCGGTTTCGGGAGTAGGAGTCACAAAGGAAAACTCTCCAAGGGTATTCAACCTGTTTTCCGACCCGTATATGGTTGAATTTATAAAGGCTATGGCGAGATATAAAAACGCCGGGTATATGACTGAAACAGTTACGTCTGCAAAAGTAAATATCTCTATATCTTCCACCAGCAAAAATACTATCGCAGCCTTTGGCTCTATGTATGTAACACCATCACCAACCGGAACATACGGCTATTACCCACCGGACAATATGCAGGAAACCGTTCTTACAGGTATGGCTATATCCTCAAAAACACAGCACAAAGATGAAGCGGCGCAGCTTCTCTATGACCTTGTATGTGACGATGAGGTAAAGAAGCTTTTTGGAAAGCATGATGTAAACGCCCTGTATACAATAAATGTTTGCCAGGATATGGATGTAAATGAGTGGTCTGACGCCTATTATCCTGCGGACGAAAGCGGAGACAGAGTTACGCCTTATCTTGAAACTGTAGAAATCGCAAAGCCCTATGACAATATTTCCTATATAGACCTTACAGGGCTTGAGGAGAAAAAGGAAGCCATTGACAGCTATATAATTGAGATAAGTGAAAGCTTTTTCGACGAAAACGGAGTTTTAGCCGATGAAAACGGAAAGCTTACAGATGAAAGCGTAGAAAAAGGAATGGCGGAAATTGCACAGCGCCTTGAGGAGCTGGGTATTCAGGAGATTATAGACCGTATTTCAGAGCAGGTTTAGCTCTTTCTGAAAATAAAATTTTATTAAAATATTGGCTCTGCGAATAAAAAACGCAGAGCCATATTGCTAACGGGGTGATTTTATGAAGCTTAGAAAACTTTCACTGATTATGTGTCTTGTTTTATTGATGTCCTTATTTACAGCCTGCTCCGGCAATGAAGAAACACAGCAGCCGCTGCAGTGGGTTAGCCACACTGCAACCGGCTTTAAAGTCTATAAGGAAGGTGTATTTTTCGTAGACAAAAACGGTATACTCCAATATTTTGATGCCGCTTCAAAAAAAACTGTAGTATTGTGCGACAAAAAAGACTGTCAACATTCCGGCAAAAGCTGTCACGGATATATAGGCTCAGCCTATAGTTACAATGTATCCGGCGGCAAAATCTACACCTTAAACGATGAAGACTCCCTTTACACCCTAATTGAGTCGGATATAGACTTTACAAACCACAAAGAAACCGTAACTCTGGGAAAAGAACTTTCCGAAGAGGGATTTTATATAGATCCAATGAGACCTTTGGTTTCCGGAGATTATATATACTATGTAACAGAGGTCTCAAACTTCAACACAGGTGAATCCTATTATGGAATATACGGCGCAAATTTAAAAACCGGCAAGGAAGCCACTATTATTGACCATATGGAACAAGGAACATTAGACATTGTAAGTGTCTGCGACTCTGAAATAATATATTTTACCTCATATCTTGACAAGGAGCTAAGCAATGAGATTTACGGTAGTATTCCAAACGAATTAGACTTTGAAGAATACAGTAAAAAATTCAAAGAGTACGAAGAACAGAGAACCTACAGAACATATAAATATAATATAGAAACAGGAGAAACCAAAGTGCTTTACGAAAATAAAGCGGCTGCACTTCCTGTTTTTGCCGATGAAAACTACTTATATGCTTACACCTACACTGTTTATGAAGCTACGCAGTCCTTTGTTCCCGATAGATATTTTACTGTTGACCTTAAAACTCAGGAAGAAAAAACCATCGGCAAGGACGAATTTGAGAAAAAACAGCGTGGCTTCTCCGAAAGTGAGGCGGACGCCATAACCGGCGGCAGTGATGATTTAAATATCTACTTTCTGACGGACAGCGGCTATATAGGCACAAGAACCGACAAAAAAGTTCCGACAGGTGAAAATTCTTACACTATAACAGGACAAAGCTACGTTTTAATAGATAAAAACAATCCTCAAAGCGAACCCTTTGCTTTTTACAGCTGGGAGGATTGACAATAGCAAAAACTATATAAAAGGAGGGCGGTTATATGGAGCTTAAACTAAAAAACATAACAAAGCAGTACGGTGAGAAAAAAGCCCTTGACAATTTTTCCCTCACCTTCAAGCCGGGCATATACGGACTTTTAGGGCCCAACGGCTCGGGAAAATCCACAATGATGAAAATTATCACCGACAACATAAGCCCCACAAAGGGCGAGGTTTTTTGGGATTCCACCCCCATTTTAAAAATGGGCGACCAATACCGCTCACTTTTAGGCTATATGCCCCAGCAGCAGGGAATATACGACAACTTTACCGCAAGGCGTTTTTTGTGGTACATGTGCGCTTTAAAGGGTATCCCGAAAAGGGAAATCCCCAAAATGGTGGAACAGGCGGCAAAAAAAGTTAATCTCTATGACGTTTTGGACAAAAAGCTTGGGGGCTTTTCCGGCGGAATGAAGCAGAGAGTTTTAATAGCTCAGGCGATTTTGGGCGACCCGAAAATACTTATCTTTGACGAACCAACCGCAGGCCTTGACCCCAAGGAGCGCATAAGAATAAGAAATTTAATTTCGGAAATCGCCTTTGACCGAATTGTAATAATCGCCACCCATGTTGTGCCTGATATTGAATTTATCGCCAAAAAGGTGGTTATGCTGAAAAGCGGCGTGTGTTACGGCTGTCTGCCCCCGTCAAAATGGCTTAAAACAGCAGAGGGCAAGGTTTTTGAATTTCCCGCAAGGGAGAAAGACATTCCCTTTATTGAAAAGCTTTTTGTGGTGGGAAATTTAAGGCGTGACGAAAAGGACACGGTATGGGTAAGAGTGGTTTCCGACAAAAAGCCCAAAGCCCCCAGACTTTCCGTCCTCCCTCCCACACTTGAGGATGTTTACCTGTATATGTTCAACGACAGAGGTGAGAAAAAATGATTTTATGGGAACTTAAAAAAATTCTCACCGGAAAAATCGCTTTACTGCTTATTATGGCTTTGGGTATAAATCTTTTTATTTTCTACTATACCGAAAGCCTTGAAACTCAGGAAAATCCCTATTTCACACCCCAGAATTACCGCAGTGTTTTTACGGAAATGGAAAATCTGAACACATCCGAAAGGGTTTCATTTCTTAAAAATAAAATAGACGTAATACAGGAAAAAATAAACGACCCTGAAAACGGCTATGACGAAAATCTGTACAACGAGAGAGATTTTCTAAATGAGCTTTACGAGGAAGCTTTGTTTATACAAAACTACGAGGATTTCCTCACCGACTCAGAGGAAAACGCCTTGAAAAAGACCTCTGTTTCAATCTTCGGAGAAAAAGGCTCCTTTGCCTACAACAACGCCATAAAAATGGCAGAGGACTTTCAAAGCCTCCACGGAACGCCTGTTTCCTTTGACAAAACCCACGGCATAACCGCCGCCACGGGACTTTTTACCGGGGACATTATAACAGTGTTTATTCTCCTTTTGATTGTGGGCGAGCTTCTTATAAAGGAACACCAGCAGGGCATAATGCCTGTTATCAGGACAACAAAGAAAGGCAGAAAGCAGGTTATACTTGCTAAAATATTCGCAGTGCTTATAATGTGCTTTTTTCTTTCCCTTATCTTTCTTTCCGTCAATCTGCTGTACTCCGCTGTTGTATACGGCTTGGGCGACCTTTCAAGGCCTGTGCAGTCTTTGCCGGGATTTGCCGCAAGCACCATAAAAATAAACATCTGGCAGTATTTCATTCTTTTATGGATTGTAAAAGCCTTTGCATTTTTCATTGTGGCGTCAATCGCAATAGTATTTTCTGTAATTTTCGCAAACGGCATTGCCGCCTATGGCTTAACGGGAATAATTCTTGCAATAAACTATGTTCTCTACTTTGTAATTCCCGTAACCTCACCCATAGCACAGCTTCATTTTTTGAACTTGGGAAATTTCCTTTCCGGAACCTCTCTGTTCTGCGGCGAGGTAAACCTCAACATCTTTTCAATCCCCATGGACGTGCTTACCATTTCACTTATAATTATGGCGGTACTTGCACTGGTTCTGCCCATAATAAGCGTTTTGATATTTGTAAAATCCAAAAAGGAAAAGGGCAAGCTGAAAATCTTCTCCCGACTGCCCTCTCCCCACAGGAAAAAATATTCCTCAGGGATTTTCAGTTACGAATGTTTCAAGCTTTTTGTAAGCAACGGGGCAATTATTATTTTCGCTGTTTTTATTGCGGTGCAGTTTCTAAGCTACCCGAAAAAAGACACACTAACCGCCTACGAGCAGTGCGAAATAAGCTACATGGAAACATTAAAGGGCGAATACACAGAGGAAAAACTCAATTATCTGCAATCCGAGTACGAAGAAAATGCCGCCTTGAGCAATGACAATTTCACAGCAAGGACAAAGGCATACAGCATTGAAAGCAAGCTTCTCCCCCTTGCCTATCATTTGCAGGAGCTTGAAGCCCAGGGAGAAAATGCGGAGTTTGTCCCCTATTCCGGTTATGCATACCTGTTTAATCCGGACTCAAAAACAGCGTCAGCTTCCGCCTGTTTTTTGATTTTGTTTATAGCAATATCGGTTACAAGCCTTTTCCCCATGGAAAAATCCACGGGAATGAACCAGATTTTAACAACCACCCTTAAAGGCAAGGGAAAAACTGTAAGCACAAAGGTTAAAGCCTGCCTTATGCTCTCCGTAATCATGTGTATTTTGGCTTTTGCGCCGGACTTTATCTACTGCCTGAGAATGTACGGCTTTGATAGTCTTATGAGCCAAAGTCAAAACCTTATGGTGCTTTCCGAAAGCTTTATGTCACTTCCCATAATGGTATATATGATAATTCTGTATCTTATAAGGCTTTTGGGCGTTATAAGCCTTACGGTTATTATCTTAGGTATTTCCTCTCTTTTAAAATCCCAGATAATTTCCGTGCTTTTAAATCTTGCAATTTTCGGAGCGCCTGCTATTCTTTCAATGATTGATTTTAAAATCCTTGACAATTTCAGCATGGTGTCGATACTTTCCGCAAACAAGCTGTTTTTCAACAATTTACAGCTTATTCTATCCCTTGTGGGAATTATAATTCTCACCGCCCTTGGAGCGGTTTTACTTAAAAAATCTCAGAAAACATGTTAACTCATCCTTAAAAGCGAAAGCTCTGTGAAACCTATGTCGGTTCACAGAGCTTTTGCTTTTTATTTATAGAGTAATGTAGGTGAAAGCTGTTTAAAAATCATCGCCGCTGTTTATCGCCGAAACTATTTTATCTGTAGTCCACCAGACAGCGGCTATCATCATTGCGCAAACCGCTATAGGAACAGCCAAAAGGAGAATTATACCCACCCCTGTACAGGTTATTACCCTGCTTATTGCTTTTTTCACGATGCCTTTTTCTTTCTTTTTTTCATGTACCTTATATATTTCTCCCGCTTGGCAAGTTATTTCTCCCTTCACTGTTGTCACCTCCGGTTTATTATTTTTCCTTTCCTCCGCTGACTATTGAATAATAGGCTCTCGAGGTGATTTTATACACCAGCATATAAAGCAGTGCAAACAAAAGGAAGCATCCCACAGTCACCATTATCAAAAAGACTTTATTTACAAGTCCGAAAAGTATAAGCATTTTGTAAATCATCGGGAACGCAAAGGCGAGATGCACTCCTGAGGCGATAAGGGGCATAAAGAATACTGTGAGCATCTGTGAGTTTATGCTCTTTTTGATTTCTCTTTTAGTCATGCCCACCTTTTGCATTATCTCAAATCTGGACTGGTCCTCATAGCCCTCGGAAATCTGCTTGTAATACATAATAAGCACCGCCGCAAATATGAACACTATACCAAGTATTATTCCAAGGAAGAACAATCCACCGTAAAGTCCGAAAAATTCAAGTTTTTCATTTGCAGAGCCTTCAACATATACGTACATACTGCTGTCAGCATTTTCAATCTGTGAGGTTCTCAGCCAATCATATATTTCATCAAAAACATCTGTCTGCTGCTGGTCTGTGGCCTCAATGTCATAACCCACAAATCTATTTATATTTCCCAATGTGTCCTCAGATTGCTCGGATATTTTCTGCACCTGTACTTCCAAGTCAGGAACAAATATATAAAGTGCCGGTATTATCTGCATTGTGTCAACGCCGTTATTTTCAAAATCCGTTACAACTTTCTTTATATTCAAAGGCTCCTGACCCTTTATTTTCAGAACATCGTAATTATAGTCCATGTCCTTCGATGTATATATCATAACTTCATCTTCGTTTAGATTTTCCTGTGAACCTGTCAGTCTGTTGTAATCATCCAAAGATACTATAAATATCTGCCATAAATCGCTTGTCGCATAGTTAAATCCATTCTCGCCGTCGTCAAAAACAATTTCTCCGTCTCTGATGTAGCTTACAAAGGAAAGCATTGTATAATCAATGGCGTTTACGGGTTTATATCCCATATTTTCCGCTGTTTCAATGCTCATTTTTGCAATGCTGTTAGCGTCCTGTGAAATCAAATCTGAATATATCTGAGATGTCATAGTTATATTTATATTTCTGGGATATCTCTCCCTTAATGAATCCTCTTTTCCCAAATAAAGGCACACTGTAGAGGATATCATAACCAAAACCATGGTACAGAGTATGCATATTGAAGCGAGACCGGCTCCGTTTCTCTTCATTCTGTAGCTCATAGAAGACACTGAAACAAAATGGTTTGTCTTATAGTAGTAATTTTTCTTTTTCTGCAAAATCTTACAGAATGCCACAGAACCGGAAATAAATATAAGGTAAGTGGCGATGATTACCATAATAACCGCAAAGAAGAACGCCGCAAGTGTTGTTACAGGGTCTTTAATTGTAACTGCAAGATAGTAGGCGCATCCCAAAATCAAAACTCCCAAAACCGCAAAGAACCAGTTTGCTTTAGGCGGTTTTTCTCCCGCATTTTCACTGTGAAGCAAGGCTATAGGGTTTGAAAGATGAACCTGTCTGAGGGAATTTAAAAGTATTAAAAAGAATATAACCGCAAACAAAACCACAGTGTAATAAATAGCTTTATAATCAATGGTCACGCCAAAGGTTACATCCATGCTCATTATGTTTACCATAACAAGCTCTGCAAGCTTTGAAAACAAAACACCCAAAGCCATTCCCAAAACTATTGAAAAAGCACCTATAAACAATGTTTCCCAAAGCATTACACGGGCGATATTTCTTTTGCCCATTCCCAAAATATTATACAGACCAAATTCCTTTTTTCTTCTTCGCACAAGAAAAGAGTTGGTATAAAAAAGGAAAATCACCGCAAAAAATCCAATTACATACACTCCAAAGCCGAGAATACCTCTCATAGTTTCTCCGCCGGGGTAGTTCATCATCATATCACTGCTGGAAAGAAAGGTTATAATATAGAACATCATAACCATACCTATGCATGTCAAAATATATGGTATATAAAGCTTTTTATTTTTCTTTATGCCTGTAAGGGCAAGGCGTGAATAAATTCCTTTTTTCATCTTCTGTCACCGCCTGTTGCAAGCATAGTAAGTGTATCTGAAATCTTCTGATAGAACTGCTGTATTGTGTTATTCGCTCTATAAATCTGGTGGAACACCTCTCCGTCCTTTATGAACATAACACGTCCGGCATGGCTTGCCGCCTTTACTGAATGTGTAACCATTAAAATTGTCTGTCCGTACTTATTTATCTCTCCGAACAGCTCCAAAAGCTCATCTGTTGACTTTGAGTCCAAGGCTCCTGTAGGTTCGTCTGCCAAAATCAGCTTTGGGTTTGTAATCAATGCTCTTGCCACCGCCGCACGCTGTTTCTGACCGCCTGACACCTCGTAAGGATATTTTTTCAAAAGCTCGGTAATTCCCAGTCTTTGAGCTATAGGGTCAAGTCTTTCTTTCATTTCCCTATAGGGTCTGCCCGCAAGCACCAGCGGAAGATAAATATTATCCTCCAAAGAAAATGTATCAAGCAGGTTAAAATCCTGAAACACAAAGCCCAGATTATCACGTCTGAATGTTGCCACCTGTGATTCCTTTATCTTTGCCAAATTCTGACCGTCCAGCACAACAACTCCTGATGTAGGCTTATCCAAAGCCGCAAGGATATTGAGCAATGTAGTTTTACCTGAACCGGACTCACCCATAATTGCCACATATTCTCCGTTTTCTACGGAAAAGTTTACGTTTCTAAGGGCTTCAACTCTATTTCCGCCCAGTCGTGTTGTATATACCTTTCTAAGTCCGCTGACCTCCAAAATACTCATTCATATATCCTCCTTTATATTTTATTTCCGACGGAGAAAGGATAAGCTGGAAATTAGCTTCTGTTTTCCGTCGGGCGAAACCTTTTCCTTAACTTTTGGAATGGCTCGCTCATAGTTGACTTTTCTATTTTCGTTTTTTATCTCCGGCATAGAAAGGTCAAGCTGGAAATTAGCTTCTGTTTTCCGTCGGGCGAGACCTATTCTTTAATTTTGGGAATGGCTCGCTTACAGTTGGTTTTCTTTTTTTCTGTGTCTATATTGTAACAAAAAACAAAACCCAAACGCCATAGAACTCCCTTACATTTCCCCCTCAATTTCTTACATTCATGTCACATCTTTTATTTCCGACCTGCAAAGGGAGGAAATAAAAGATTAACACCTGCACAGGTCGGGCGAGACCTTCGGTTTAATTTTTGGAATGGTTCACTCTCAGTTGACTTTTCTATTTTTCTTTTTTACATTTGACATGGAAGAACCAAGTAGGAAATTAGCTTCTGTTTTACGTTGAGCGAGGTCTTTTCCTTAATTTTGAAATAGGCTGCTTACATTTAACTTTTCTTTTTAATTTATTTTAACCTCGAAATATCCTTTGATTATACAACACAACAAAAACGGGATACCTCCATTGTGTATCCCGTTTTTTATCAAGCTTTTTTATTTTCTGCATTTTTTACTTTTTCCTCGAAATATTTCGACAGTGGCTGGTCAAAAAGTTCGGAAATTCCCTCCGGGCTATCGGGAAGAGCCACAATACACTGGCTTCCCCTTTCGATTATATAACCAAATTTATCGTGATTTTTTCCGTAAGGCAGCTTCTGAACATCGTCCATTGTGCCTCCGGCTTTTTCAACTGCCGACGAAAGGGTTTTCTCCAGAGAAATATCACCTGATGAGTTAAGTCCTCCCACCGTTATGACTATATTGCAGTGATTAAGTCCGTCGGTCATCATATTTCCCAGATACTCAGGATCTGCCGCACCGAGGATTTTCATTATACTGACTCCGCATCCGGAAAGCTCTGTTTTCAAAGCCTTTTCGCAGAGAGCGGTTTTCTTTGCAAAGTAATATATCAAATAACATTTCATATCCGTCACCTATTAGGATTCTGAGCTGTACAGATCGCCGTCATACCAGCTTATCTCTCCGTCTGCATATGCCTCTGAAAAGCTCTTATCCTCCGGCTTTGTGCCGCCGTAGGTCCAGTAATAGACATCCGGCCATACCATATCCGTATTCACTGACGCATTGTCAACATTTACTGTTGGGTTCTCATCGGGACGAACACGTCGTGCAATAACTGCGGTTCTGAAGTTCTCAAACTCATATGTGCAGGTTGAAAGTGTTATAAGCTGGTCATTCTCGTTTACAGTTACATCTGTGTCGATAATTGACCTTTCTCTTACATCGTATACAAAGTCCAAAAACTCCTCATCTGAATTAAAATTACCTGCAAGGTAATTGAAAAATTCTCCGTGACTTTCCAGAGCGTTTGTATGGATTACAGCAATGATTTTCCAGTCCGCATTCCATTCAGGTGTATTGAAGTGAACTATCGGAGCTGACTTATAAAAATCAAGATTTACATTAGGCGTTCCGTTGCCGTCAGCAAAACCTGTACCGTAATATGTGAGATTTCCGAACATGCTTCCGTCGTTCATGTGATGACCGTGGAGAACGATATTTTTAGTATCAAGTCCGCCGTATGATGTTGGGTCGGTAAAGATTGAACCGTAGCTGTCCCACTGGTCGGCATAGTTGTGTGTAAGATAGTAGGGGTTTGTTGTTCCCGGCTCATCTCCTTCATGGGAAAGCACAGGATAGTCGATTACCGTATTGTCTATGGAAATCCAGCCTATTATCTCGTCGTTTATTTCCTTGAGAGCGTCCCAGTTGTATGAAATCTCTTCAGGTTCAGTTTCAGAGGTCTCCTCTGTTTCCTCGGTTTCATCTTGAATTTCTGTATTAGCTGTAGGCTTATTATAGAAAATATTCTGTATTTCGTTTTGACGTTTTTCATTTTGCGCAGGAAGAATTACAACCTCGTTTACAATCATAGCAGCGCTTATAACTATTGTCACAAAAGCCACAAGGATAACAGACTTTCTCACAATCTCAAGAGGCTTATCCCCTTTGCACGGGAAATTTCTTCTGAAAAATCCCTTTTTGTTTTTCTTCTTCTCGGCTTTTTTAAGCTTTTTTTCCTCTTTTTTGGAAAGTGGCTCCGGAATAAACTCTATACCCTTTGGAATAGTGTTTTCCTCTTCCGTGGAAGAAATGATATCAACGCTCTCCTGTTCCTCATCGGTTGGTTCAGGCTCTGAGGTGCTGTAAATTTCGTTATTCTCAGTACTGTGTGTTTCCTCGGCGGGTTTCTGATTATCATTAGAAAAATCAAAACCATTCGGAAAAAGCAGGTTGCTTCCCCTGAACTTGTTCAAAGCGCAGGTTGTGGCTTCAAATATTAATTTTACAATATTTTTTTTCGCCAAGGTTTCACTGGGAAGTACAATTATCCTTGTGTTGTAAATTGTAAAGCAGTATCCGTTTTGACCGCATCCCAGATTGTCAATCGTAAATACTTTAACGTGAAATTGTTTGTTTCTGTCCTGAATTGGGAGAGAGTTTTTATATCTGGTTTCCCAGTTATAAATAATTTTTGAAAACACTGACTGAAAATCCGCTCCGCAGGTTTCGTCAATGGCGTTAGCTATTATTATAATCTCCGGTGACGACTGGTCGTTTACACTGTTGATTATGGCTTCTTCTATTTTTGAGGTGCTTCTGTCAATCTCCGTCTTAAATAAAATCTGTATATCCAGTTTTGCAAGACCTGCTACAATAGCTCCCAAATTTTGATTAAGACGGTTTATTTCTTCCTGATTTCCTCGAATTGAAAATAATTCACAGTTCATTTAAGAAACATTCCTCCTTTACCGGATTTCGGCTTTGATTTCAAGGCTCAATCACAGTTACTTTAAGGTCTGAAAGAGCTTTTTCAATCATAGCGTCGAAATCTGCTTTTTCTTCTGCCTGTTTTATATATTTAAGAACCGGACGTGTGCGTGGATGTTTTGGTGTAAACACTGTGCAGCAGTCCTCGTAAGGCTCTATTGATGTTTCAAAAGTATCTATTTTTCTGGAAATAGTTATTATTTCCTCCTTGTCCATTCCGATAAGGGGACGGAAAACCAGCATGTCGGCGGCTTCGTCGGTGCAGGCAAGGGCGTGAATTGTCTGGCTTGCAACCTGACCCAAGCTTTCGCCTGTGATAAGGGCAGTGCAGTCATTATCTGCGGCAATTCTTGAGGAAATTTTCATCATCATTCTTCTCATTATAATTGTGAAAAGCTCCTCAGGGCATTTGCTCTGGATTACCTCCTGAATTTCAGTAAAAGGAACTGTATACATTGTCATTCTTCCGCTGTAAAGGCTTACTTTTTTCAAAAGCTTTACAACCTTTTGTTCAGCTCTTTCGCTGGTGTATGGAGGGCTTGCAAAGTGAATTGCTGTGAGCTTTATTCCTCTTTTTGCCATCATCCAAGCGGCAACCGGAGAATCTATTCCTCCGCTTATAAGGATTGCGGCGTTTCCGCCTGTTCCAACAGGAATACCGCCTGCTCCTCTGATAACAGAACCACGCACATAAGCCGCAAAGTCACGTACTTCCACGGTTACAATTATGTCCGGGTTATGCACGTCAACGGTAAGGTGAGGGAATTTCTCAAGGATTTTCTCTCCTGTATATGCGCAGATTTCCGGTGATTTAAGAGGGAATTTTTTATCGGAACGCTTTGCCTCAACCTTAAATGTGGAAGCCTCCTCCAATTCCTCACAGAGATACTCAAGTCCCTTGGAAACAATGTCGTCCATGTCCTTGTCGCAAACGCAGGCACGGGAAAATGCAACTATTCCAAAGATTTTTTCAATTCTTGAGCTTACCTCGTCCAAATCCACATCCTCGGAAAGAGGCTCAACATACAATGTGGACTGAGCGGAAGAAATTTTAAATGCGCCCAAATCACGCAGATTGTTTTTTATGTTCTTTTTGAGAATATCCTCAAAGGTTCTTCTGTTAAGGCCTTTAAGTGTAATCTCACCCAGTTTTATCAAAATTATTTCTCTCATTTTCATAAATCCTTTTCTTTATCAGTTGTATTTTTTTCTTACCAGTGAACCGCATCCGGAGATTATACCCTCCACAAGTGCGTCCACATCCTCTTTTGTATTGAACTTTGAAAAGCTTATTCTAAGTGCGCTGTCAATTCTCTGGTCGGAAAGCTTCATAGCCTTTAAAACATAGCTTCTCTGACCCTTTGCGCAGGCGCTGGAACTTGAAATATATACGCACTTGGAAGCCAAATGGTGAAGCATTGTTTCGCTCTTTATTCCCAAAACCGAAATATTGATAATATATGGCAGACAATCCTTTGGAGAATTTACCTGTACTCCGTCGATTTGCAGAAGCTTCTCCAAGGCGTAGTCACGCAGAGCGGTTACGTTTTTCATATTTTCCTCAATGTCAAAAAGTGAAACCGCTGTTGAGAAAGCGCAGATAAGAGGAACACACTCTGTGCCGGGACGGATTTTTTTCTGCTGTTCGCCGCCGTGGATAAGTGGAATTATTCTCACGCCTTTTCTTATGTAAAGTGCGCCAACACCTTTAGGGCCGTGAACCTTGTGTGCGCTTATGGTTATAAGGTCAGCTCCCAGCTTTGAAGCTTTAAGGGAAATTTTTCCGTAAGCCTGAACACAGTCCGTGTGGAACAAAGCAGGGGATTTTTTTCTTTTTATAATCTTTGCAATCTTGTCCGTCGGGAAAATAGCTCCCGTTTCGTTGTTCACTGTCATAACGGAAACAACCACGGTTTTTTCGTCTATTGCCTCTTCAATATCCTTTATATTGATATGTCCGTCCTCGTCGGGGAAAATTTTAACCACTTCAAAACCTTCCTTTTCAAGGCTTTCTGCTGTTTCCAAAACAGAACTGTGCTCAACAGCGGAGATAACTATTTTGTTTCCCTTGCGCTTTGCGGCGTGGGCGGCTCCGATTATAGCTGTGTTGTTGGCTTCTGTGCCGCCGCTGGTGAAGAATATTTCCTCCGGTGTTACGCCTAAGGATTTAGCGATTATTTCCCTTGATTTCTCCACCTCGTCTTCCGCTTCCATTCCCTTGTTGTGGAGGGATGAAGGGTTTCCGTATTTTGTTGTCATCATTTCAAAAGCTTTCTGTGCCGCTTCACGGCAAACCGCCGTTGTGGCGCTGTTGTCAAGATAATGCTCCGTCATAAAATCCCTGTCCTTGAGTAAGAATAAATTTCGTACCTTTTATTATACATCAAATTTTTATTCTTGGAAAGACTTTAACGCTAAATTGCGAAATCATCTAATATATATTGTTTAAAATGGAGCTTTTTAATCAATAAAACCTATTTATCCTTATTATAGACAGAAAAATTTTATCCGCTTTCTGTGACAAAGAAAAAACAATTTCGTGAGTGGATGTTGAATTTGATTTTTAAATAAATTACCGATATTAAGTTTTTATGGCTTTTACAAGCTCTTTATATTGTTTCGTGGTTACTCCCTTGTATTCCTTAAACTTCCTGATAAAGTAGCTGAAATTGTCAAAACCCGTTTCCAGACATGCATTCAATAATTATCTGAAAACAAAGGATGCTCCATGGAAATATCAGTCGCTGGCAGATGCTATGCTGGATATCAGTCGCGAAGATGAATACAATGATACTTATGGAAGAATCCGTATGTATCAGGCATTACAGCTTAAACAGCCCGATGGAGTTCCTATTCCAAGTGAGAGAACTGTTTATCGGGTCATGGAAGAAATTGGTCTTACTCATAAACCAAAACGCAAGCCAAACGGGATTACCAAAGCAGACAAAGAGGCTCGCAAATCTGATGACTTAATAAAACGCAACTTTACAGCAGAAAAACCGCTTGAAAAATGCGTAACCGATATGACGGAAATAAAAGAATCTGATGGAATACTCTATATTTCTGCCATCTTTGACTGTTATGATCTGGAAGTATTGGGTTTGGCTATGGATACAAATATGAAAGCAGGCTTGTGCGAACAGACTTTGGATAATGCTGTTAAAGCATATCCAATGCTTTGTGGTGCAATCCTTCACAGTGACAGGGGCACACAGTATACAAGCGAATTATACCGTAAAGCAATCAATAAATATGGCATTCGCCAAAGCATGAACAGTGCAGGAGGCAGATGCCATGATAATGCCAGATGCGAAAGCATGTGGGCAAGATTTAAAGAGGAATTACTCTATGGACGCTACGACACCACTGCAATGACAGTAGAACAGTTAAAAACTCTTATCTGGAGATACTTCATCAGTTATTGGAACAACCGGAGAATCTGTTCTGCTAATGGTGGATTACCTCCTATGATTAAGAGACAGAAATACTATGATTCACTGCAGGAGGCAGCATAGATCGAACATCCTTGAGAAAAAAGTGTAAAGTAATATTGACAATATCAAACACTTATTTCAAACTACCCAACAGAAAAAATTGTTGATTTAAAAAATACAGAGCTTAAACCTTACGAAAGCGCAATTTATAAAATTATCTGATTTTAAAACGAATCCCCACGAATTTGTTTATTTTCGTGGGGATTTTTGCTGTTGAGATATCTTTTCTTTGGTGATATACTTATTAAAAGAATTATTTAAAAATACGGAGAAAGCTATGTACAAGATATATATTGTAGAAGACGACAGCTCTATCGCTTCAGCCATAAAACAACAGGCGGAAATGTGGGATTTCACAGTCAAAGTGGCTCAGGATTTCAGAAACATTTTGGCTGAGTTTGCTTCATTCAGCCCTCATATTGTACTTTTGGATATTTCCCTGCCATTTTTCAACGGTTATCACTGGTGCAGTGAAATCCGCCGTGTTTCAAGCGTTCCGATAATTTTTATATCCTCAGCCTCTGACAACATGAATATAGTTATGGCTATGAACATGGGCGGCGACGATTTTGTGGCGAAACCCTTTGACCAAAGCGTGCTTATGGCTAAAATTCAGGCGCTTTTGAGAAGAACCTACGATTTCGGAAAATCCGTCACCGTCTTTGAACACAGAGGAGCAATGCTCAACACAGGTGACAACACCTTGACCTACGGCGAAACAAAAATCATCCTCACAAAAAACGAATACAGAATTTTGCTTGCCCTTATGGAAAGCAAAGGGAAAATTGTTAGCCGTGAGAGACTTATGGAAAGACTTTGGGAAACCGACAGCTTTGTTGACGAAAACACACTTACTGTAAATGTAAACCGCCTGAGAAAAAAGCTTGACGCCGCAGGACTTAAAAATTTTATAACCACAAAATTCGGCGTGGGTTATGTGATACTGTGAAAGGCGGTTTATTATGAAATTTCTCATTTCTTATCTAAACTACAGAAAAAAGGTTATACTGGTTTTCCTTATATTTGCCGTTATTTTTTCCGTATCCTTTGCCCTCTATCATCTTCTCTTGGGCGCTGTGCTGTACCCTTTAGCCTTGTGTCTTTTGGTGGCTTTGATTTTTGTTATCCGTGATTTTAACAGCATACGAAAAACTCATAAGGATTTAGAAAAAATCAAAAAGCTTACAGTTTACGGAATGGAATTTCTTCCGGAAGCCAAAAACGAGATTGAAAAGGACTACGGAGATGTGGCTAACATTCTTTTTGAAGAAAACAAACAAATACGCCTTAAAATGGAAGAACGCTACAACGAAATGATAGACTACTACACCATGTGGGCTCATCAGATAAAAACTCCAATCGCCGCCATGAGGCTCAATCTTCAAAATGAAGACTCTGACTTTTCACGGAGGCTTACTGAAGATTTACAGAGAATAGAGCAGTATGTGGAAATGGTACTTTGTTATCTCAGGCTTGATTCCAATTCCAGCGACTATGTAATCCGTGAATACGATATTGACAGTATTGTAAGGCAGGGCATAAAAAAATTTGCCAGCCAATTTATAAGAAAGAAAATAAAGCTTGACTATCGCCCCTCGGATTTAAAGGTTGTCACCGATGAAAAGTGGCTGTTATTTGTAATAGAGCAGGTTTTATCCAACAGCCTTAAATACACAAAGCAGGGAAGCATTTCCGTTTTTGTAAACGACAATCAGGAGCTTTGCATAAAGGACACAGGAATAGGAATTGCACCGGAGGATTTGCCGAGAATTTTTGAAAACGGTTACACGGGATACAACGGCAGAAACGACAAAAAAGCCAGCGGCATAGGTCTGTATCTATGCAAGAGAATTTGCAAAAATCTTGGACATGAAATAACAGCCTCCTCTGTCTTAGGCGAAGGCACAACCATAAAAATAAATCTTAACCAGAAAAAGATTTTTATTTCCGATTAAAATTCAGCAGTGCTTAAAAACACAAAAATATTTTGATTTCAACAACTTCCTTTTTATACGAAAACTCCCCGTTTTTGGATTATCCAAAACGGGGAGTTTTTTTAATTGATGTTATTTATTACATCAAAAATTATTTCTTTGGAAGACCGATAACAAGCTCTGGAGCTTTCTCGATAATCATTGAAAGAGCAGCTTCGTCAGCAACGATTGTTACGTCTGCATGGAGTCTGAGGATTGAAGCAGGAACGTCTGGCTTAACCTCTCCGCAAGCTGTCTTGTAAAGGATTTCTGCCTTATCTTTACCTGAAGCAACCATAAGGATTTTCTTTGCCTTCATGATTGTGCCGATACCCATTGTGTAAGCCTCGGTTGGAACGTCCTCTTTACGTGCAAAGAATCTCTTGTTTGCTTCGATTGTCATATCTGTAAGCTTTACGCAGTGTGTGCCAACCGGGAAGCTGTCGTCCGGCTCGTTGAAGCCGATGTGACCGTCGTGACCGATACCGAGAAGCTGAATATCAACGCCGCCCAAATCTTCAACAACTTTGTCGTATCTCTTGCACTCTGCGTCTGCGTCAGGATTAGAACCGTCAGGAATGTTTGTCTTATCCATGTTGATGTTTACATACTTGAAAAGATTATTGTACATGAAATAAGCATAGCTCTGGTCGTTGTCCTTTGTAAGGCCTCTGTACTCGTCAAGGTTTGCTGTGTAGCAGCCATCGAAGCAAAGGTCGCCCTGCTCATACTTCTTGATAAGCTCTTTGTATGTTCCGATTGGGCTTGAACCAGTTGCAAGACCGAGAACACTGTTGTGCTTCATTGTAATCTGAGAAGCAATGATGTTGGCTGCCTTGCGGCTCATCTCATCATAATCTTTTGCAAATAAAATTTTCATTTCAATTATCCCCTTTGTCCAAATTTTGTTTACTTCTTTCTAATATATATTGAATAAATCAATAATTATTAACTATGTAAATTATGCGCCGTAAATAATCTTGCCGCCTCTGATAATCATCTTAGGAACCAAATCCTCGCCCATGATAAGGATATCAGCAGCCTTGCCCTCTTCGATGCTTCCGCAAACGTCGTCAATTCTTGCAGCCTGTGCAGGATTGATTGTTGCAGCCTTGAGAGCAGAAGCCATAGGAACACCGAACTTAACTGCTCTTCTTACGCACTCTGCAAGGCAGGTAGCGCTTCCGGCGATTGTTCCGTTTTCAAGTGTTGCTTTGCCGGCTTTTACATAAACCTTCTGACCGCCCAAAGAATACTCGCCGTCGTGAAGTCCGCATGCTCTCATGGAGTCACTGATAAGGCAAACCTTATCGTCGCCGAAAATCTTAAATACTGTTCTTACTACTGCCGGATGAATATGAATACCGTCGCAGATAAGCTCAACATGCTCTGCATAGTCGGAAGCAGCTCCAACAACGCCGGGGTCTCTGTGTGTAAACGGAGGCATAGCGTTGAAAAGGTGTGTAATATGGGAAACACCGTGATTGAAAGCTTCAACAGCTGTATCATAGTCGGCCTCTGTATGAGCGATACTTACTCTGCACTCTTTTGAAACCTTATCGATAAAGTCCATAGCGCCGTTAAGCTCAGGAGCAACGTCAACAAGCTTAATCATGTTGCCGGACTCGTCGTTAACTCTCTTGTAGAAATCATAATCAGGGTCGATAATGTACTTATCGCTCTGTGCGCCCTTCTTTGCCTTTGAGAAGAATGGGCCTTCCATGTTTATACCTCTGAGAGCTGCGCCCTCGCAGTTGTCCTCTGCTGCAAATTCCTTAGCTGCATGAGCAACCTGTGTTAAAGTACCCTCATCAAAAGACATTGTAGCGGCAACAAATGTTGTAACGCCCTGCTGTCCCAAGTACTTGGAAATAGTAGCTATATTCTCTTTGTAACCGTCGCAGAAATCGCTTCCGTCTGCGCCGTGAATATGTATATCAACATATCCGGGAACTACATACAATCCCTTTGCGTCAATGGCATCGTCTGCCGTAGCAAAATCACCCACTGAACTAATCTTGCCGTTCTCGATGTCAATATTCACGTCGTTAAAACTTCCGTCTTTGAAAAAGACCTTGCCATTTTTAATTTGCATCGCAAAACACCTCACATAAAATATTGAATTAAAGAAAAGTTTATCAGAAATCTTTCTTATTAAAATTATATCATAAAATTAAAAAAAATCCAGAATATTATGAAAAATAAACAGAATTTTTTGAAATTTATTTTTCAGTACCAATAAAAAATAAAAAAATCGCCTTATTCCACGGGTGGTTCTGTTTTATTATGTTCAATTACACAACTCCTTTGAATTTCCCCTGATTTTTTCCTATTTTCGATTGTTATTTTATCAATCAAGTGATATACTTCTCTAAAAAGAACTCAAGGGGGAACAGGAATGTCAACGGTCAAAAAAAGATACACCCTCGGGGAAGAAATTTTTAATTCCGTAACCCACGGCGTGGGCAGTCTGCTTTCAATCGCCGGCACTGTGGTTTTGATTGTTTTTTCTGCAATCAACAGCGACGCCTTTGCAGTTGTGTCATCCGCCGTTTACGGAGCTTCCCTGATTATACTCTACACAATGAGCACACTCTATCATTCCATAACCAACGAAAAAGCCAAAAAGTTTTTCAGGATAATGGATCACAACACAATATTTTTTCTTATAGCGGGAACCTACACGCCTTATACACTGGCAGTGCTGAGAAGTCCTCTGGGCTGGGTGCTGTTCGGCGTAGTATGGGGAGCGGCGGCAATAGGAATTGTGCTTAATTCCATCGACCTTGAAAAATTTTCAAAAATTTCTGTGGTCTGCTATATTGCAATGGGCTGGGTTATCATAATAGCAGTAAAGCCTTTGATGAACTCAATGCCGTTTATAAGCTTCGCTCTTTTAGTTGCAGGAGGAATTTTCTACACCATCGGCGTCATATTTTACGCAATCAAAAAAGTAAAATATTTCCACTCAGTATGGCATATATTTACAGTTATAGGCAGTACACTTCATTATTTTTCTGTATTTACAGCAATCGCTCTTCCAAATGCGTAAAGTTTCTTAAAACAAAACAACCGCATGAAGATCGTCTTATCGACCACATGCGGTTGTTATTTTTTATATCTGAAAAACAGATTTATTTATTATTTAAAATATGACTCGATTACATCAGCAGCTTTCTGATTTTCTGCATCGTAAGCGGCTCTCATGGCTTCTTCGTCTTCTTCATTAAGATTCTCAGGATATCCCAAAACAAATACAAAGCCATAGTCTCCGTGAACTATTACCTGTGTGCTTTGAACCTTAACCTGGTTTGCAGGATAGAATGCAGAAGCTACGATTGCTTCCTTTGCCTTTTCAAGAGCAGTTTTCATTTCTTCTGCCTTGCCGTCCTTAGCCTTGAGGGCAATAAAGAAGTCGGTCTGTGCAGAAATCATAGCTGTTTCGGCAATGCACTCGTCGTAAAGATCCTCGGAAATACCATAAACTGTCTCAAGTGTAGCAGCGTCAATAGCCATATTTGCGGTGTATCCCTCGCCGTATGCAGCTATTACATCCTGGTGAAGCTTTTCAAGGTCGATATCCTTTGTTTCCTGCTGATTATTTCCGCCGCATCCTGAAAAGCTCAGAGCAAGAGCAGCAGTCATCAAAACTGCAAGCATTACAGAAAATACCTTTTTCATTGATTTTCTCCTTTCGGTAAAATAATTTATATTCCGCCAATACAAGGCGGCTGACCGTAAAAAAGCCATGGTTTTAAGCCACGGCTTTGGAGCTGGAGATGGGACTTGAACCCACGAACCTGCTGATTACGAATCAGCTGCTCTACCAACTGAGCTACTCCAGCGCATAACTATTCTGTTCTTAAAATTCACCTTTACCTGTGGTATTATACTACATGTTTTACAAAATTTCAAGCCTTTGTGTTCTGTATTTTTAATTGTATTGCAAGAGGAGGTGAAGGAATTATGCAATGCGTGATGTGATTTTTTTTCACTGTGATAATTCATCACTAAACAAAGAATATTTTTCTAATAAAGGTTATAATTTCATTGATGATAATAAGCATACTATGTCCATAAGGAAAAAAGAAAGCGTAAAAAGCTTTAAGCTAATTATAATAAAGAAAAGGGGGCAGAATTGTGGGCAGAAAACCAAAATCGAATTCACTTATATCAAATCTAAAATTTTACAGACAAAACAGCGGATTTACTCAGCAGCAAGTAGCCGATGCCTTGCACATAGAGAGAACAACCTATACCTATTATGAAATCGGCAAGACTCTTCCAAATCTTATAACTCTTAAAAAGCTTGCACAAATATATCATGTATCTGTTGACGACCTTATGCCCATGGAACCCGAAGCACAGGATGATGTGGGCGATTCCGATTTTTCTTCTCTCCAAAGGGACGAAAACCCTCAGCAGGCAGCAGTAAGAAAACAAAACAACGAAAAAATATACTGCCTCGGCAACGATGAACAGAGCCTTATAATAAATTACAGAATTTTGCCCAAAGAAGCAAAACAGGAAATAATTCAGGAAATTCAAAAACTTACCGAAAAATACAAGGACATTGAGATTTAATTTTTGCAGTTGTCCGAAAGTAAAAAATCAGAAAAATTTTCTTTACATCAAGGGAAAATTGTGATATACTGTTTTGACGTAAGCCGGTTCCACGGATAGGGGTTTAAGCCGTTGTACGGATTTTCACCAATCCCTTACCTGTGAATTTCGGTTATAAATATTTAAGTTAAAGGTGGAATAAAAATGCTTAAAGAAGAAAAGCTTGCAATTATGCAGGAATACGCAACACACGAAGGCGACACAGGTTCTCCTGAGGTTCAGATTGCTCTTCTCACAAAGAGAATCAACGACCTTACCGAGCACCTCAAGGTTCACAAGAAGGACCACCACAGCCGCAGAGGTCTTCTCCAGATGGTTGGTAAGAGAAGAAATCTTCTCAACTACCTCATCAAGGTTGACATTGAGAGATACCGTTCAATCATCGCAAGACTCGGCATCCGTAAATAATTGCAAAATCAGGGCAGGCGGTTATCCGTTTGCCCTATGTTTGTAAATTCAAAGAGGAAAAACAGAAGAAAGCTTATTGAGATTTAGCGGTAACACGAAAGAAAAAGTATATTTTTCCTTGGTGTTATTGCTAAATCAATAATATTCTTCTGCTTTTCAAAAGTTTTAAAGGAGGATACATTTTGGTTAAAGAATTTAATAATTTCAGAGTATTTGAAACAGACTTTGCCGGCAGACCACTTGTTGTTGAAACAGGTAAAATGACACAGCTTGCAAACGGCGCATGCCTTGTAAGATACGGTGACACAGTTGTACACGTTGCAGCTACAGCCGCAGCAAAGCCAAGAGACGGCATAGACTTCTTCCCTCTTTCAGTTGACTTTGAGGAAAAGCTCTACTCCGTAGGTAAAATTCCGGGAAGCTATCTCAAAAGAGAAGGCAGACCTTCCGACAAGGCTATTCTTGTAAGCCGTGTTATCGACAGACCTATTCGTCCTCTCTTCCCTAAGGATATGAGAAACGACGTTTCCATTGTCTGCACAGTTATGAGCGTTGACAACGACTGCATGCCTGAAATCGCAGCAATGGTGGGAACATCAATCGCCCTTTCAATTTCCGATATTCCATGGAACGGCCCGATTTCCGGCGTTTCCGTTGGATATGTTGACGGCGAATATGTTATCAACCCAACAGCCGCTCAGAGAGCTGTTTCCAAAATGGCAACAACAGTTGCTTCAACTGACAGCAGAATCGCAATGATTGAAGCAGGCGCAGACTGCGTAAGCGACGAGGTTATGTACAACGCCATTATGGCAGGTCACGAGGCTAACCAGAAAATTATCGAGTTCATCAAGGGAATTCAGGCAGAAATAGGAAAGCCTAAGTTTGAATATCCAAGCAACGAGCCTGACCACGACATGTTCGAGGCTATCAAGGCATTCTCAGAAGAGGACATCAAGGTTGCCCTTGACACAGACGACAAGACAGTTCGTGACGAAAGACTCAAGCCAATTTACGAGGCTGTTCACGAGAAATTCGACGAGATATATCCTGAGTGCGAGGCAAAAATCGACGAGTGCCTCTACAAAACTCAGAAAACAGTAGTTAGACGCTGGCTTTTGGACGAGCAGAAGCGTGTTGACGGAAGAGGTATGGACGATATCAGACCTTTGGCTTCTGAAGTTGGTCTTCTTCCAAGAGTTCACGGTTCAGGCCTCTTTACAAGAGGACAGACACAGGTTCTCACAATCGCAACACTGGGCCCTGTATCCGACCAGCAGCTTCTCGACGGAATTGACGATGAGGAAACAAAGAGATATATGCACCACTACAACTTCCCAAGCTACTCCGTTGGCGAAACAAAGCCAAGCAGAGGCCCGGGAAGACGTGAAATCGGTCACGGTGCATTGGCAGAAAGAGCTTTGGTTCCTGTTATCCCATCAGTTGAGGAATTCCCATATGCATTGAGACTTGTTTCCGAGGTTCTCTCCTCCAACGGTTCAACATCACAGGGTTCCGTATGCGGTTCAACACTTGCTCTCATGGACGCAGGTGTTCCGATTAAGGCTCCTGTTGCAGGTATCTCCTGCGGACTTATCACCGAGGGCGAAAGATGGATGACAATGGTTGATATCCAGGGTCTTGAGGACTTCTTCGGCGATATGGACTTCAAGGTTGCAGGTACACACGACGGTATCACAGCAATTCAGATGGACCTTAAAATCAGCGGTCTTACACCTGATATGGTTAAGGAAGCTTTGGCAAAGACACACAAGGCAAGAAACTACATCCTTGACGAGATTATGCTTAAAGCTATTCCTGAGCCAAGAGCAGAGCTTTCACCATACGCTCCTAAGATGTTCACAACAACAATCCCGGCTGATAAGATAAGCGAAGTTATCGGCAAGGGCGGCAAGGTTATCAAGGAAATCCAGGCAGAGTGCCAGTGCAAAATCGACATTGAGGAAGACGGAGATTTCGGCAAGGTATTCGTTTCCGGTACAGACACAGCAATGTGCCAGAGAGCAGTTGAGATTATAAATACAATAGCAGTTGACCCGGAACCGGGTGCTATGTTCCTTGGTAAGGTTACAAGAATCATGGACTTCGGCGCATTCGTAGAGATTGCCCCGGGTAAAGAGGGACTTGTACACATTTCCCAGCTTGACGTTAAGAGAACAGATAAGGTTACAGACGTTGTAAACGTAGGCGACATTATCAGAGTTAAGGTTCTCGACATCGACGAAAAGGGCAGACTGAACCTTTCAAGACGTGACGTTCTCATCGAGGTAGACGGCCTTGTTCCGGAAAATGACCCGGCAGACCATAAGCCAAATAGAAACAATAGAGAAAGAAATGACCGCCGTGGCGGCCACAACAGAAACAATAGAAAGTAATTTTCTGTTTATATCAGCATAAATTTAACAGCACGTTTCCGACAATCAGAAACGTGCTGTTTTTTTATTTATAGTGATTTTTAGGTTAGTTATTATCAGAATTATTATAAAAATTACCCCGGTCATGACCGCCATTGTGCCTGAGATGGAGACGTCTAAGGTTGACGCAAGCTTATAGCCCCATGCGGCGGCGGTTCCGCCTAATGCGCAGCTTAGTGCCAAAACCACAGACTGACGTTTTGTCAGAAGCAAAGCGGCGGCAGGGGGAGCTATCATAAACGCAACAACCAGAACTGAGCCTACCCACTGAAAAGCCACAACCGCTGTTATAGAAGCGCAGGTCATCAAGGCGTAGTGCAAAATCTCCGGATGAAATCCACCTGTTTTGGCTGCAATTTCATCAAAGGATGCAAATTTTAGTTCCTTATAAAATACAAGAACAAAAATCAGGTTTAGGGCAAACAAGAGCATTGAAAAATACACGCTTTTCGCCCCTATATCCTTTCCCAAAACCATAAGCCTATCAAAGGGCGCAAAGGCAAGTTCTCCCAGCAAAACCGAGTCCGTATCCAGGTGAACCGAGTCGGCGCAAAGTGTTATCAGTATAACTCCTACAGAAAACAGCAGAGGAAACACCAAACCGTTGGAAGCGTCGCTGTCCACAAGTCCCGTATTGTCAAGAGTTTCCGTAAACCACACGGTCAGCACTCCCACAATTCCCGCACCGATTATCAATATGGGCGAGTTTAGGTCACCTGTCAATAAAAATCCCAAAACTATTCCCAAAAGAACCGTATGGGTTATTGCATCTGAGGTCATGGACATATTTCGCACCACAAGAAACGACCCGGGCAAAGCGCAGGCGGCTGACATAAAAACCGCTGTTAAGAGTATTTCAATCTGAGGATTCAAAGCTTTTCACCCTTTCAATAAGCTTTTTCCTGTTTTGTTTCCGCTTGATAAGCTTCCAAAGCACTCCTCTTTTTGGAGCTAACAATATTGAAAAAACCGCCATAACTCCAAGACACACAACTATTACCGGCCCTGTGGGAACCGACTCAAAGGAAGAGCTTACGGCGGTTCCCAAAACTCCCCCAAAGGCTCCGATAACTGCTGAAAGCAATGTCATTGTTTCAAGACGGCTGACCCATTGTCTTGCAGCCGCTGCCGGAGCCACCAGCATGGCGCTCATTAAAATTACGCCCACGGTTTTTATTCCAACCACGGAAGCCAAGGTGACGAAAAAGGACAGTACAAAATCAACCATCCACACTTTAATTCCCACCACCTGAGAAAACACCTTATCAAAGGTAACAAGCTTAAAGGGTTTCCAAAACAGTGCCACGGTCACAAGCACAACCGCCGTGGAAATTAGAATAATAAAAACATCCTTTGAAGTCATTGCCGAAGCCTGACCATAGATAAATGTTTTAAGTCCTGCCTGGGAGGAGTTGGGAAGCTTTTGGGCAAATGTCAAAAACACAAGCCCCAAGCCGAACATTACGGAAAGCGTCATTGCAAGGGCACAGTCAAATTTTATTTTTGAAAACCTTGTAATCAATGTTATTAAGCACAGGGAAATCACTCCCCCTGCCAAAGCTCCCAAAAGTAAAATTTCTTCATCCTTGCATAGTGTTATGAGAAAAGCTGCGCAGATTCCCGGCAGTGCTCCGTGGGAAATTCCGTCGCCCAAAAGGCTCTGTTTTCTCAAAACCGCAAAGCTTCCCAGAACTCCGCATAGTATTCCCAAAAGTGCAGAACCCAAAGAAACTACACAAAAGGTATAATCCTGAAAGAGAAAAAACAAATCATTCATAGCTTGTTTTCATCTCCGGAAAAATATCTGTTTTAAAGGTCCTTGACACTGTTTTTTCATTGAAACAGCTTTCAGTATCTCCCCAGCACACAAGGGTTTTATTTATCATTATCACCGAGTCGAAATACTTTTTTACAGTATTCAAGTCGTGGTGAACCACAACCACTGTTCCGCCCTGTTCTCTGATTTCTCTGAGCATTTCCACAATGACTTTTTCCGTGGCGGCGTCCACTCCCTTAAATGGTTCATCCAAAAAATACAGCTTTGCCTGCTGAGCCAAGGCTCGGGCGAGAAACACTCTTTGTTCCTGACCTCCCGACAACGTCCCAATCTGTCTGTGGACATATTTTTCCATTCCAACTTTTTTAAGCATTTCAAAAGCTATTTCCCTGTCTTTTTTCTTAGGCCTTTTAAACCATCCCAAGTGAGGATATCTGCCCATCAACGCCACATCGAAAACCGTGACAGGAAAATCTCTGTCTGTGCTTCCGGTCTGGGGAACATATGCAATTTTTGTTTTTCTCTCCTTGTCCTCAAAACCGAAAGTCACTTCGCCGGAAAGAGGCTTTAACAGACCCATAATAGCTTTTAAAAATGTAGTTTTTCCCGCTCCGTTTGGCCCGATTATAGCGGTAAGGCTTCCCTTTTTTATTTCTCCGGTTATATTCTCCAAAACCGGCTTGCCGTCATAGGCGACGGTGAGATTTTTCACACTTAGTACCGGATTTTCCATCAGCTCAACTCCCTGACTATGGTGTCTACATTGCTTTTTACTGCCTTTATATAGGTTTCTCCGCCGTTTTCCGCATCGCCTAAGGAATCAGAGTAAAGCTGTCCCCCTATTTTTGTTTCAAATCCTTTATTTTTCACCGCTTCGCACAAGGCGTTTATCGTGGCCTTTGGCAGAGAATTTTCCGCAAACACCGCTTTTATTTTATTGTCTGAAATAAACTTTGCCATAAGGCTTATATCCTTAGTTCCGGTTTGGGCGTCGGTGCTTATACCTTGCAAGCCCTCAACCTGAAATCCATAAGCTTTTCCGAAATAACCGAAAGCATCATGGGCTGTTACAAGTATTCTTTTTTCCTGCGGCAATGTTTTTATTTTTTCTCTCACATAATTTTCTAAATCATCAAGCTCACTGAGATAATTTTCAAGGTTTTCCGCATAATAGCCGCTGTTGTCTGGGTCGGCATCGCAAAGACTTTTACTTACATGCTCTGCGGCTTCCTTCCATATTGAAACGTCGAACCATATATGTGGGTCGTAAACCCCCGATGATGTTTCTATGAGGTGTGAGGTTTCCACTCCGTCGGAAGCGCAGATAACCGTTTTCCCCATGGAACTGAGGTTTTCAAAAATATCCCCCATTTTGCCCTCAAGGTGCAGACCGTTGTATATGACCACGTCGCTGTTTTCCATTGTAAAAACGTCGCCTGCTCCCGCCTGATAAAGATGAGGGTCAACTCCGCTTCCCATAAGTCCCATAACCTCCGCTTTGTCCCCTGCAATATTTTTCACCATATCACAGAGCATAGTGGTTGTTGTGACTATCTTTATTTTATCGGTTTCTTCCCTTTCCTCTCCTGTGCCGAAAACCCCATAGCCAAAAGAAAACAGGAAAACAGCAAAAACCACAATCAATGTGGGAATTTCTTTTTTAAAAATTTTTGAATATTTTTCCTCCAAAGCTTTTCGCCCCTTTTAATTCTCTATGTCAATATATGACGGAGGGTTAAAAGGTGTTAATACTTTTATAGTCTAATAGTAAAAGTGGATTGTATATCTACCCTATTGGATAATTTATTTCTTAATAAATAAGTTATAATCAGCACAAATATATAATGTTTTTATTAAGTTTTTCTGCGTATTTAAGTGTTGTAAATGCTCCTCCAAAGTCTTTATAAACATATGATATTAAGTAATCTGACCTTTGTATAATCCAGCGGTTTCGCTTAGTTATTGCAGATTTATAATAAACTTCTGCCAATTCAACAGGAATTATAATGCTGTCAAACATCTTTTCATAATAATCTTTATCTGTATTCAATTTTTTAATCATGTACGGCAGCACTAAAACTAATTTTATATTAAGTTCCGGATGTCTTTTCTGCGCTGCTCTAACTGATGATGAACACATTTTGTCAAAATCCCCCATATCTCCAGAATAAAATAAAAATGTATCGTCCTTTTTAAGAATATTTTCAATAGCTTCATCAATCAAATATCTAATGTTTGCATTAAAAATATCCCTATGACCTGCAAATGTACAAGTTATCATTTCAGTTCCACCTTTTTGTATTTTTCTTAATCTATATCCGTATTATACGGATATAGATTATTATAATATACCACACCCGTGGTTACAATAAATTCATTAAATTTATTAAAGAGTGGGTGTAGTATGGAACTTGATTATAAAGCTATAGGTAAGCGTATTAAAATCGCACGCATTAGGGCGGAGATGACTCAGGAAAAGCTCTCTGAAATTGCGGGTGTTTCTCCAACACACTTGAGCAACATAGAAACAGGAACAACACGTGTCAGTCTTTGCACCCTTATCAATATTGCAAACGCTTTAAAGGTGACAAGCGATGACCTGCTTTGCGATAATATAATAAAGGCAAATGTGCAGTTTGAAAGGGACATAGCTCTTTTATTGGAGGACTGTGACGAATACGAAATCCGCATAATCAGAGACATTGCGGCGGCAACAAAAGAAAGTCTGCGTCGTGACGCACACCTGCGCAATCTTTCCAAGTAAATATTTTTTAATCGTATAAAACAACCGTGGTTCGTAAGTTTGAACCACGGTTGTTATTATATTATGGAATTATGCCTGTTTGCAGATAAATAAAAAACTCTGCCACAAACTTAATTGTGACAGAGCCATTGTTATTTCTTAAACTAACGTCTCGCCTGGCGTGTAATCCATATCTATTTCTTGCAGTTACCCCTGCACGCCGGATATAAAAAACTTTTGGCGAGCATTTTCAAAGTAGAGTTTGTCGCAGACGGCAATCTTGCGGATAATATTTTTTATTGTCATCTCAAGACTGCTGTTTTCGGAGTAGTCGGCGGGGAAAATATAGTCAACTCTTCCTCGCTTTAAAAGCTCTCTGACCTTTGGGTTGTCGTTTTGATAAACAGCTATTGCCTGACCGCCGTAGGACTTCATCATCTTCATGCAGGGCACATCGGAAAGTCCGTCGCCTATGTAAACCATGTTGGTGAATGGCACTCGCTTTACGCTGTCTGGCATGGAACGGTTTAAGTCCTCGTCGTTGGAAACATCCAAAACGCCTTTGTTTATTCTGTAGACAAACTGGGTTTTGTTTGTGTAGTTTACCGCAGTTATGGGCCATACAGCCTGCTTTGTTTCATCGTCGTAATAAAACTCACAGGCGAAAATTTTCTTAAACTTGTGGCTTATGGATGTTCCCTCGATTATCTCTTTAAGTCCCGAGGAAATTACATAATGCTCTACCTGTACGCCTTGACTTTTTCCGAACTCATCTATTCTGTCGAACCATGTGTCAAGTCCCTTGAAAAGCTCTACGCTTTTGCCTTGGTTTACCAAAGTTTCCCTGAAAATGGGGACGTTTTTTCTTTTGGCTTCCCTAATCATTGTGTACATGTATGCAAGAACGCTGTCCATTTCCTTTTCCCTGCCGAATATATTGGCTTCCTGCCAAAACTGTGAGGAGGTCATGCCAAGGCTGGGTATGAACTGATAGTCCTGCATATCCCTTGTACAAAGGGTTTTGTCAAAATCGTACATTATAGCCGCAATGGATTTTTCTGACATGACTGCTCTCCTCTCCTATTTACACAGGAAAAATTATCCCTGATATGTTGTGATTTCAACTGATGTTACGATAACATCGTCATAAGGCTTGTTTGTTTCGGAATCTGTCTCAACAGCGGCAATAGCGTCTACAACATCCATTCCCTCAAATACCTGAGCAAATACTGTGTGACCTCTGTCAACTGCGTTGTATGCGCCGTCAAGTGTAGGATTTCCGCCGTACTGGTTGTAAAGCTCCTTTACTTCCTCCGGAACGGATTCAGGATTATAGCAGTATGAACCGTACATTCCTGCAAAGTAGTCTGCAACGCCCTCTGCATGGTACATTGAAAGACCCTCATACATGTATTCCCACTGCTTCTGAAGTGCATCCCAGTCAATATTTTCAGGGCCTGCCTGGTTTATAAAGAACTGGCTTCCGTTTGTGTCACGGCCTGAGTTTGCCATAGCTACTGCGCCTCTCAGGTTCAAAAGCTTGTCGCAGAACTCATCCTCAAGGATTTCATCATTGTAGGTAGAACCGCCTGTGCCGTCTCCGTTCTCAAAGTCGCCGCCCTGAATCATAAAGTCGTCTATAACTCTGTGGAAAATAGTGTTGTCATATTTACCTGCCTTAGCAAGCTCAATAAAGTTGTTTACTGTGTTAGGAGCATTTTCCGGGAAGAGTCTTAAAGAAATATCGCCCATTGATGTGTGGATAATTGCGATTGTTTCTCCAACCTCCGGCATTTCAAGCTGGTATCCGTAGTCGTGCTCTGTATCTTCCTTGTAGGACTTTCCTACTACTTCGGCAACTTCATCAAGGTCTGCCGGGTCATAGGTAGCTTCTTCTGTTGCGCCCTCTTCGGTAGTTGATGCTTCTGTTGTTGTCTGTGCTGACTCGTCTGTTGATGTTGTTTCATTATTATCGCCTGAACATCCTGCCATTGAAAAAGCGGAAGCTGCCGCCATCATTACAGCAAGCAGTACGCTTATGATTTTCTTTGAATTTTTCATTGTGTTCTTTCCTTTCATTATCCTTTGACCATATATATCTTTTGTTGCAAAAATAGGTCTGCACCATATATTTTATTATAAAATTACTACAATTTCAATAGAACTTGAATTTTACTTTCAAAATTCAAAAAAGCGTCACATTGGTTATATTAGGAAAAATCTTTTCATAGTATATTGAGAAAAGATAACAAAACGGAGGCGTTAAAATGACAGCATATTTACCGGAAGGAAATCTAATAAACACAGAAGAAAACCGAAACAGCCTTAAAAACCTCCAAACCCTGGGTGACGCCATGCGTGAGGAAAAAATATTAGAGGCGGTGGCGGTGGTCTGCGACGCAAAGCACAATTTAATTGTGGATTTGGGCGGAATTAAAGGAATTATCCCACGTGAAGAAGGTGCGGCAGGAATAAAAGAAGGCACTGTCAGGGATATCGCCGTTATCTCAAGGGTAAACCGCCCGGTTTGTTTTGTGATTACGGAAATAACCACCGATGAAAACGGTTCTCCCCTCATTGTACTGTCAAGGGAAAAGGCTCAGAAAAAATGCATGGAAAACTACACAAGCCGCCTGAGAAAAGGCGACGTTATCCCTGCAAAGATAACCCATTTGGAGCAGTTCGGAGCCTTTGCTGATATAGGCTGCGGAATTGTGGCTCTTTTGCCCATTGACTCAATTTCAGTTTCAAGAATTGAACATCCCAAAGAGAGATTTTATCCCGGCATGGATATAAAGGCAGTGGTGAAGTCCATAGAAAACGGAAGAATTTCTTTAAGCCATAAAGAGCTTTTGGGAACATGGGAAGAAAACGCCCAAAGATTTACACCGGGAGAAACAGTCACGGGAATTGTCCGTTCCGTAGAAAACTACGGGGCATTTGTGGAGCTTTCCCCAAACCTTGCAGGACTGGCGGAAACAAAAGAGGGCGTCAAGGTAGGTCAGCAGGCAAGCGTTTACATAAAGAGCATTATCCCTTCTAAAATGAAAATAAAGCTTATTATAATCGATACATTCCCATACAGCTACAGTCCCCATACTCCGGAATACTTCTTTAACGGAGACAGAATGGAAAGCTTTATGTATTCCCCTGAGGGCTGTGAAAAAATTATCTGCACGGATTTTTCCGATGACTGAAAAATAATAAAACATATTTCAACAAAATAACAGTCTGCAATTGACATCGAACATTTGTTATGGTATTATCATCTTAGTAATTATAAGAGGTGATAATATGAACGATGTACTGACATGGATTTTGGCTGTGGCAGTGATTATCCTTGCCGCAGCCGTCGTGTATCTTTTGTTCACAAAAAAGAACGGTTCATCAGGTGGTATTTCCGAAAAAGCTCTCACCGACGCCCTTTACAAAAACAATCAGGCGTTACGTCAGGAGATGCAGAAAACCACCCAGCAGAGCATTTCTTCAATGGGAAACATGCTTTCCGTAAACCAGCAGAATTTCTCCGCTTCACAGACGGAAAAGCTTATGCAGCTGGAACAGCGACTTGGCACCTTTTCTTCGGACAACCAGCAGAAGCTGGAGCAGATACGTCAGACCGTTGAAAAACGCCTTGAGTTTATCAGGGATGAAAACAGCCGGAAGCTGGAACAAATGAGGGCGACCGTTGACGAAAAGCTTCAGAAAACACTGGAAGAAAAAATGACACGCTCTTTCTCCCTTGTTACGGAAAGACTGGAACAGGTTTACAAGGGACTGGGAGAAATGCAGAATCTCGCCGCAGGTGTGGGAGATTTGAAAAAGGTTCTCTCCAACGTAAAGACAAGGGGTATTTTGGGAGAGCTTCAGCTTTCCGCCATACTCAAGGAGATACTTTCACCGGAGCAGTACTGCGAAAACGTGGTTACTGTTCCCAAGTCAAAAAATCCCGTGGAATTTGCGGTAAAGCTTCCGGCTGAGGACAACGGCTTTATATATCTTCCCATAGACTCAAAGTTTCCCGGCGACACCTACACAGTCCTTGTGGATGCATACGAACAGGGCGACAAGGCAAAAATCGATGAGGCGGCAAAGGCTCTTGTTTCAAGACTTAAAAGTGAAGCAAAGGACATTCACGAAAAATATGTATGTCCGCCATACACCACGGATTTTGCAATTCTTTTCCTGCCCTTTGAGGGACTTTATGCGGAAGCGGTCAACCGTGGAATGGTTAAAATTTTACAGCGTGAGTACAAAATAAATCTTGCAGGCCCCAGCACCATGGCGGCTTTGCTTAACAGCCTGCAAATGGGCTTTAAAACATTGGCTGTTCAAAAGCGAAGCGCACAGGTTTGGGAGGTTTTAAGCTCTGTTAAAGGGGAGTTCGACAAGTTTTCAACTGTTTTGGAAAACACACAGCAAAGATTGGAACAGGCAAACAACGAGCTGGACAAGCTTGTGGGAGTCCGCACAAGACAGATTCAGAGAAAACTGGAAAAGCTCCAGAGTGACAGCACGGATTCACAGATTTAATTATAATTTTTTAAAAATCATGCACTCTGTAAAAAACTTGTAAGTTTTAAATATTGTGCAATAAATGTTTAAAAATCTCTTGTTTTTTTCATTAAAAAGGTGTATCATTTTAGTGTAAAAAAGGTTTAGAAGCCTTAATAAAGGAGAGATTTGAAATGAACATTTTATTGACAGGCGGAGCCGGCTACATCGGTACTCATACTTGCATCGAGCTTTACAAGGCTGGTCACACTGCTGTTATCGTAGACAACTTCTGCAACAGCAGCCCTGAAGCAGTAAAAAGAGTTGAAGAGCTTATCGGACAGAAAGTGCCTCTTTACAATGTAGACGTATGCGACTTCGAGCCTCTTGACAAAGTGTTTGAGGAAAACAAGATTGACGCAGTTATCCACTTTGCAGGACTTAAGGCTGTTGGCGAAAGCGTATCTATTCCGATTAAATATTACAGAAACAATATCGACTCCACACTTACACTTCTCGAAGTTATGAAGAAGCACGGAGTTCACAACATCGTATTCAGTTCTTCCGCAACAGTTTACGGTATTCCTGAGACAGTTCCTCTCGTAGAAACAATGCCAACAAGCTGCACCAACCCATACGGCTGGACAAAGCTTATGATTGAGCAGATTCTCAAGGATGCATGCGTTGCTGACCCTGACCTCTCTGTTGTTCTTCTCAGATACTTCAACCCAATCGGTGCTCACGAGAGCGGAAGAATCGGTGAGAATCCAAACGGTATTCCAAACAACCTTATGCCTTACATAACACAGGTTGCTGTTGGCAAGCTTAAATGCTTGGGCGTATTCGGAAACGACTACCCAACACACGACGGTACAGGTGTTCGTGACTTTATCCATGTTGTTGACCTTGCAAAGGGCCACGTTAAGGCTATCGACTATGCTGACGCTCATAAGGGTGCAGAGGTATTCAACCTGGGTACAGGTACAGGTTACAGCGTTCTTGACATCGTAAATGCATTCCAGAAGGTTAACGGCGTTGAAATTCCTTACGAAATCAAGCCACGCCGCCCAGGCGATATCGCAGAGTGCTATGCAGATCCTAAGAAGGCTTACGAAGGCCTTGGCTGGAAAGCAGAAAAGACTCTCGAGGACATGTGCCGTGATTCATGGCACTGGCAGTCAAGCAATCCTAACGGATACGAGGCTTAATTGCTCCGCTTAAATTAAACTAAAAATAACGAAGGTCATATTTTATGGCCTTCGTTTTCTTTTGCGTAATTTTTTGTTTTTTCTGTAAATCTCACATTGAAAAATTCACCTATGCGTTTTATAAAATTATCCCTTTTTATCATGATGATGGTAAAAAACAAAAGTGATGCTGTACCTAAAATAATTGGATAAAGGGCAGAGCTACAGTAATCGAGCATTATAACTGCGTCCTCATTTTCAAGGGAGATACCAAAGCCCCACAGCACCGAGGATATACAGGAAATAAGCAGTGAAATTGATGTTATCACCCTAAAGAAAAAGCCGGAATACCACAGATAAAAATTCTTTTTAAAATTGAATATCACCGAAAAAAGAAATGTCATCACCATTCCGCCGCTTCCGATAAAAAGGATTTCAAAGGTTTCAAGTCCAACAGAGGAACAAAGCACCGAGGGCGTTGGAAAAATCTCCACGGACAAAACCTCCGCTCCTGCTAAAATAGAGAAAAAGGCATGTCCGCCCTCGTGTACCAAAGGAAAAACAAGGTAAATCAAAACAAAGGAAATCAGTAAAATTTTCAACAGTTTAATCAAATCTCGAGCCATTGTATCACCTCAAATATATTATGGATAATTTATCCGTAATTATTGAGATTTTTAATTTTTTCGTGACCGGTTCATCCTTTACTTTACAAAACAAAAGAAGTGTAATAATTTTATATTTTATCTGAAATTATGTTGCAAATTTAATCTATTTTTCTCCTATAATACACAAAAAATCTTATTGCTTTAAATTTATAGGTATGATAATATAGATACGAATAAAAATCTAAAAAAGAAGATGGTTTAAATGATTAAAGACTATCATACACATACAGGTAATTCCGACGGCACAAAAACTCCTGAGGAGCTTATAGATTTGGCAGTTTCAAAAGGCGTTTCCGCACTGGCAGTGTCAGACCACGACAGCATAAAGGGATTGGAAACCGCCCAAAATTACTCAAAGGGAAAGCTTGATTTTCTCCCGGGCGTGGAGTTCACCACAAGGGAAGAACATTATCCTCACTGCGACGGCAAATACTGCCTGCACCTTTTGGGATACGGCTTTGATATTCATAACAAAGAACTCAACGATGCACTGGACGACAGAGCCGCAAGGGTAAGAAAGACCTACGATGTTCTTATAAAGAGCCTTGAAAAATACGGCATGTTTTTTGACTACACTCAGGTTGACATAAGCTGCGGAATCGTAATGCAGATGCTTGACATAGCCGCACACATAGAAAAAAACTACAGCGACAATCCAAACCTTGAAAAAGCAGTGGAGGACGTCTATAACTACAGTTCTGCTCTGGACAGCGAGAATTTTTCTTTAAAGGACTCCATAGACCTAATACATAAGGCAGGCGGCAAAGCGGTATGGGCGCATCCCTTTAATGTATACAGAAATTTTAAGAAACAGCTTATTGATGAAAACCAGGCGGAAGCAATTCTGAAAAAAGCCATAAGCTTAGGCGTTGACGGTATTGAAGCCATTTACGGAGATTTTACCCACGAAGAAAGACTCAGCCTTTGCAGGCTTGCAGAAAAATACGGACTGTTTGTAACCTGCGGAAGCGATTTTCACGGTTTTAAAAACAAGAGAAATCACTTTATTTCCTTTGATACAGATGAATATTCTCAGTTTGATGTACTATAAAATTAAAAAAAGAGGTGTATATATTGGATAACCAAAAACTATTTTTTAAACGCCTTGGATTCATAGTTGGCGGCGGTGTTGTTCTATACTGGGCGCTGAACAACTTGGGGCCCATATTTGATTTCCTGGGTGTTGTTATCGGATTTATTTTTCCTTTTATTTTAGGCGGATTTATCGCATTCCTTTTGAATATTCCAATGCGGTTTATCGAGCGCAATCTCACAAAGCTTGTTAGAGCCATCAGAAAAAAAGAACCGAAAAAAGAAAAATCAATGGTCATAAGGCTTGTAAGTCTTGTCTTGGCGATTGTATTGATTTTAGCCCTTTTGATTGGCGCCGCATTTATCGTAGCCCCTCAGATAGGCGAAACCGTTTCCTCACTTTCTGCGGAAATCCCCGGATTTATGAGAGAATGTCAGAAGTTCTTCCAAGAGGTTTCAAAATCCCTGCCTGGATATCTTTCATTCCTTGAGAACATTCAAATTGACTGGAACAATGTAGGAAAACAGATTACCGGATTTTTAAGCAGCTTCGGAACTCAGGCGGTTTCCTCCTCCATATCGGCGGCAACTGCGGTGTTCAGCGGTATCGGAACATTTTTCATGTCCTTTATCTTCGCTCTTTATATTCTTTTAGGAAAAGAAAGTCTTGCACGTCAGGTTAAAATCGTGCTTCGCTCTTTCCTCCCCAAAAAGGCATACAAGAAATTTTTCGATATCACAGCTCTTATCGACTCTGTATTCTCCGGATTTTTCTCCGGTCAGTGTCTTGAAGCCTTGATTTTAGGTTCTCTGTGCTTCATAGGAATGAGTATTTTCCGCTTCCCATATGCGGCAATGATATCCGTACTTATTGCAGTGCTTTCATTTATCCCGATTATCGGAGCTTTTACCGGATGTTTTGTAGGAGCATTTTTCATCCTCATACAAAACCCTATACAGGCAATCTGGTTTGTGGTTTACTTCCTTGTTTTACAGCAGATTGAAGGAAACTTCATTTACCCGAGAGTTGTGGGCGGCTCTATAGGACTTCCCGCCATGTGGGTTTTGGCGGCGGTAACTTTGGGCGGAAGCATTTTCGGCATAGCCGGAATGATACTCTTTATTCCGTTAACCTCTGTTGTCTATGCTCTCATAAAACAGACCGTCAAAAAGCGTGTTAAAAGACAAAAGCTTGAAAGACTGAAAGCCGAGGAAGAAAAGGCAAAAGCCAAGCAAAAAGCCGTACATGAAAAAAATGTGCCGGTTAAAACCGTAAAAGAAACCTCCGGTCAAGCCGAAAAGGCGGTATTACACGAGGACAAAAAAGCCGAGCCAAAGACAAGACCTGCTCCCGCAAAAAAGAGCAAGCCTGCTGAAAAGCCTATAAACAGAAAAGAATTAAACATCGACATAGACTTGGACTCGGAAGAATACATCAAAAGAGAAGATAAAAAATAATCAAACCCCTTCGGTACAAAAAACGTATCGAAGGGGTTGTTTTATGGTTCGAGATTTTCTTCATTAAAAAGCGGAGAATTGAAAAATGTTTTAAGGTCGATTTCCAAACCCTGAGATAATTCATGGATGACCCTGAGCTTTACGGACTCGTAAGAGCAGTTTATTATATTTCCTATTGTAGATTTCGGAACTCCGCTTTTCATGTAAAGCTGATATTGGGTCATGTTTTTTTCTTTTAACAATTCCAGAAACCGGCATCTTACCGCCTCGTTAAGCTTCATTCATCCACCGCCTTTTATTTTTCCCTAAGCTTTATTATCTTTCCTTTTCGCAGTCCTCCCGGGTTTTCAAGGTTGTTTATGTCTATAAGTACGTTTATAGGCACTCCGTTTTCCCGGGATATTTTCCATAGAGTGTCGCCCTCTTTTACCCTGTAAAACATAGGGATTTTTGTTCCTTTAAGAGGGATTTTCAAAACCTCTCCTGGGCAGGCTCTTCTGGGTTTATCTATGGAGTTTTTTGTAAAAATATCCAGGGGAGAAACTCCGAACTTTTCCCCTATTTTCCAAAAGGTATCTCCCTTTTCTACTCTGTACATAAAATAGTCTTTCATATTATCACCGTGTCAATTTCTTATATAACATAATATGATAATAAAATTTTACGGTGATAAAATTAAACTAAAACCTCTATTTCTTTTCCCAAGGCTATGGAATAGATAAGGCAGGCGGAAACCTCAAGTCCTGTGGTTTGCTCCATAGCGTTTTTATAAAGGGCTATCTGCTTTCTGTATTCCTCTGCCAAAAACTCCGGCTCTTTCACTCTGTCGGTTTTATAGTCCACAATCACAAGCTTACCCTTTTCCTCAAAGGCAAGGTCAACCGCTCCCTGCAATATGACCTTTTCGTCTGAAAGTTCCTTTTGTATCTGAGGATTTACCATTGACACAGGAATTTCAACGGAAAATGTGTATTCCTTCATAACATTTTTTGAAGCTGTAATTCTCTTAAACAGAGGACTTTCTGTAAAGCTCTCCACAAGCTTTATGTCTATAGCTTCCGCCTGAGCAGGCGACAAAACACCTTTTTCCGCAAGTCTTTTTACTTCATTCTGAGGATTTTCTTTAAGTAAATTAAAATCACAGCTTTGGAAGAAAAGGTGCATTGCCGTTCCCTTTTGGGCGGCGGTGAGCTTCTCCTTTCCCAAAAATGCAGGTGGCGCAAGCTTTTTGAAATATACAGGTCTTTCCTTTTCATTTAAGGCGGAAGCCGTAACCTTTACAGGTATGTCCGCAAGCTCACTGTAATGATATTTAAAATTCTTTCTTTCCGTGAGGATTTTCTCAATTCTCTTTTCTTCTTCCTTGAGGCTGTTTTCATCGCAGGAAGCTTCCGTGGTGATTTCCTCTTCTTCCTCCTGAGTGTACTTAAAGATTTCTGTTTTCCAAACTTCCCTTTGTACGTTTTCCGCCCTGTAAATATCCTCGCAGTCCGCAAGCTTTCTCAGTTCTCCGCAGCATGGATGCAAAAGACTGCACATTGTTATCCATTTTCCCGGAGAACCGGCTTCCCTTACAAAATGGGATGGGATTTTCCCAACGCCTGTCATTCCAGCTCCCACGGCTTTAAGCTCTTTTTCCACATCCTTTGAGGAACAGAGCATTATAAGCTTTTCCTTTGCCCTGGTCATCGCCACATACAAAACTCTAAGCTCCTCCGACTTTTCGCTTCTTTTCATTTCTATGGCGAGAGCTTCTCTTGGCATTGTGCTTCTTCTGCACATAAGCTCAGGATAGGTTCGCTTCATGGCAACGCCTAACTTTGAATGTATAAGCACGTTTTGGGAAGCGTCCGATACAAAACCTTTAGACATGGCGGCTACAAAGCATATTGGAAATTCCAGCCCCTTGCTTTTGTGTATGCTCATTATTCTTACAGAGTTTGAACCCTGTGACTGGGTATTTGCCGCTCCTGTTAAATCAGAGCCGTACTCGAATAATCTGTCCACATATCTTATAAAACCTGAAAGACCCTTATCGGAGTTTTTCTCATAGTCTGCGGCATATTCTCTCAGTCTGCGCAGGTTGTTTACCGCTGTTTCTCCGTTTCCCGAGGCGCTGACAACCGCTTCTATTCCGGTAACGTCATAGACCTTGCTCATAAGCTCCTGAGCGGACATAACTGCCGCCATGGCTCTGAAATTTGAAATCTCCTCTGTAAACTTTTCAAAACGCTCCACCACGCTTTTAGGGGGCGTAGTTTCTCCTGTTTTGTTTCCCTCCGAATATTTTGAAATTATATCCAGCATTGAACCGTAAAGTCTTGGTGAATCTGAAAAAATTCTCAGCATCGACATTTCATCTGCGCTGAATCCGTAAAGGGGACTCATCATCACCGAGATAAGAGGTATATCCTGCACAGGATTGTCGATTATTCTGAGGATATTCATAGCAAGAGCTACCTCTTTGTTTTTGAGAAATCCCTCGGACTTCTCGTAAACCGCAGGTATTCCGTATTTTTCAAGCTCCTTTATGTAGATAGGGAAAAAGGAATTTGCGTTTCTCAAAAGTATTGCAAAGTCGCCGAAATCAGGCGGTACCTGCTGTCCGTCACGAGTTATCTTCATTGTTGAACGGAGTTTTCTTATTTCCTCCGCAATGTGCCTTGCTTCAAATACGCACATATCTCCTCCGCCGGGGTATTCCAGAAAATGAACTTCCACGCCGGCTTCTTCCGTTTCCGGATAGGATGCGCCGGACACAAGCATTTCATCCTCGTTGTACTCCATGTCGCCAACCTCTTTTGACATAAGGCGTTCAAAGGCAAAGTTTACACCGTCGGTGACTGTTTTTCGGCTTCTAAAATTCTTTTCCAGAATTATTTTTGCAGGGTAATTATCCTTGTCGGGATTGTATCTTTCACAGCTTTCACGTCTTCTAAGAAATATTTCCGGCATCGCCTGACGGAAACCGTAAATGCTCTGCTTTACGTCGCCAACCACAAAGAGATTTTTTTCACGGCTTATAGCTTTAAAAATCAAATCCTGAACCTCGTTGGCGTCCTGATACTCGTCAACCATAACCTCGTCAAATCTCTGAGAAATTCTGTCCGCTTCCTCGGTAAAGGTTATTTCGCCGTTCTCTCTTTTTACAAGGATTTGCAGAGTGTAATGCTCCAAATCGCTGTAGTCAACTATGTTTTTGCTTTCCTTGAGCTTTGAAAAATTCTCCCCGAACTCCTTTATGCACAAAAACATCTGTTCAACAATGGGGCGGAGATAGTCTATATCCTCAAGACATTCCTCCTCACTTTGGGCGAAAAGCTTCTGCATTTCCTCAACTGTGCTTTTGATTATTTCCCTGTTTTGTTTAAGCTTTACCGCCAATGGGTGGTCTTTATAACCCCTTGGAGTTCTGAAAGTTCCCTTTTCAAATGATGAAAGCTTCTGTTTTATTTCATCCCATGTGCCACTTTCAAGAGTTTCGCTCATGCTCCTTAAAAAAGCCAAATCGGAAGCCAGCAAAAGGTTTATGGCGTTGTAGATTTTTTCTTCCTCTGTGGAAATCTCCATGGAAATTTCAGCCACAGACAAGCTGTACTGACAGGCACCCACACAGTAGTCACGGATAATTTTCCCCCATACTGTCTGTGAAACCTCCTGACCCTCTCTGTAAAAGCTTAGCTTTTCCTGAAGCCAGCTGTCGGCAAAGGGGTGTGACCTTAAAAAGTCGTACAATCTGAATATGATATTTCTAAGCTTAACGTCGTCACGTCCCGAGGAAAAGGCGGAGGCAAGCCGGTTAAAATACTCATTGTTTTCACCGTAAAATTTGCTGAGGGTTAAGTCCATGGCTTCGTTGCGCATTACCATAAGCTCCCCGTCCTCGCCTATTCTCACATCGGCGGAAATATCAAGACTTGAGGAAAACTCCCTTATAACTCGTGAACAAAAGCTGTGTATTGTGGAGATGTCCGCCTTTGCCAAAAGGTTCTGCTGACGTCTTAATGCAGGGTTTAATGGGTCTTTTTCCAGCAGCTCGCTTATCCTGTCGTTTATTCTTTGAAGCATTTCCGCAGCAGCCGCCCTTGTGTAGGTAACCACAAGAAGCCTGTCGGCGTCGCAGGGTTTTTCGCTGTCGGTTATTCTCTCTATTACCCTCTGAACCAAAACCGCTGTTTTTCCCGAACCTGCGGCGGCGGAAACTATCAGGGAACCTCCCCTTGCATTTATTGCGTTCTTTTGATTTTCAGTCCACTGTCTGCCCATTACTGTCCGCCCTCCTCATTTTCAAGAATTCCCATAACGTCTGCTTTGCTGAGTTTAAATACTTCCCTGCTCTCCATTCCCTCTTCATAGCCGCACACCTGCCAGTAAGGACAAAAGGCGCAGGCGTCTGTTGTTCCCTTTGCGGGAATCTGACCTATTTTTCCATTAAGCAGTTCCTTTACCATCTTTTTAAGAATTGAATTTATTTTGTCAAATATTCTCTTTATTTCCACAGCGTTTACAAGGCTTTCAGTGCTTGTGTACTTATCGCCGCTTTTGTTGAGCTTTACAGGAAGATAAACTCCCCCTACGTTCTTTTCCATGCCCTTTATAACTGTGTCGTTATTGAGCACAAGGCCTTTCATTTTTCTTTCCTTGTCTATTTCCTGCTGGATTTTTCCGCTGTCCATGGAGAAATCCGAGTCAACAAATACACTTCCCGACGGCATATAGAGTATTCCTGCTGGGATTGGTTTTGTTCCTTTGTATTTTCCCGTTCCCTGACACAGAGCTTCCATATATATGAGCATCTGCATATTAAGACCAAAAAGAATATCCGAAAGCTTAAACTCCTTTTTACCGGTTTTATAGTCTATTATTCTCACATAGGTTTCGCCGTTTTTCTCCATAACGTCAACCCTGTCGATAACTCCGTAAACCGATATACTTGCGCCCTCTTCGGTTTCTATTTTGTAGGGCTCTATGTCTTTTCCTATGCTCAGTTCAAAATCTCTCGGCACAAATTCGCTTTGGGAAAGCTCCTCACTTATTCTCTCGATAAGTCCTGCGGCGTTATCCCTGAGCTTTTCCATAAGGAACATAAGGGAGTGATTTTCCTTTGCTTCCTCACCCAAATATTTTTCGCTGTACTGCTCCAAAAGCTCTTGAACCTTTGAAACTATTTCCTCTTTAGTGAGAATTTTTTCCCTGTCAAAGTCCTTGAAATAGTTTTCCAAAATATAATGTATGATAGTTCCGTACTCGCTTGGGGTCATCTTTGCGGTTTTTCTCTCCTGGGCTTTCAGTCCGTAGGTGCAAAAATAGCTAAAGGGGCAAAGATGATATTTTTCCGCCTGGGAAGCGGACATGGCAAAGTTTTTACCGAACAAGGCTTTTGCTGTATCGGGATTTTCTATAACGGAATGACTGCGCTTTACCGCTCTTTCCAAAGCTTTCATTTTGTTTTTGTATTCCTCAGAATTTTCAAAATACTTTACAAGTCCGAAAGCAAAGCCGTCGCTTGTTCTGTCGCCGTATTTTTTTGCGCAAAGCTCAAAGGAGGGCTTTTCACACCACAGCACCTGTTCAGGCTCTAAAAATTCATCTGTTTCTATATGTATCTGAGGGAAAATTCTCAAAATCTCACGTACTATTACCGAGGGTTCGTTTTCATCTCCGGAAAGGGATGTTCTGTACCAGGAAACAAAGACCTTTTTACTTGAAGCGGAAAGGGCATAGTAGGCGATAAACTTTTCCTTGTTTAAAACCTCTTCAAAGAAATCGGAAGCCGGAAGTCCCAGATTATAAAGCTCCTTTTTCTCCCTGTCGCTGAAAATTCCCTCTTCTACAGGCACGGTGGGGAACTGTCCCTCTATAGCTCCCACAATGAAAACAGCCTTTGCTCCGTTTAGTCTTATTCTGTCCGCCTGACCCATTGTGACCCTGTCCAAACCCTCGGGGATAAAGGCGATTTCCGAGGCTTGAAACTGTAAATCAAGAAGCTCCGAATATCTTTTAAGGCTCAGTCTGCTGTCACCTAAAATCAAAACCATTTTGTCAAGGATTCCCATGACCATTTCCCACAATCGCACCTGTTCCTCGCTTTGGTTTTCAAGTCCAAGCTTTGAAAGGCTCTGATACATATTTTCAAGCTGTTCCTCTGTGTGCAATTCCTTTAAGAGCTGATAGAGTGATTTTGAAATCTCCCTGCAACCCGTATCATCACAGCTGTTTTTAAAATTCATAAGGGGCGTCATTATTTTCTGTCTTATGGCTTCAAGCTCCATAAGTTCCGCCTGCTCTTTTTCTCCCATCTCCGCACCGAAGCCCGAGGGGTTGGCGGTAAACGGCTTTGTCAGGTTCTTTCCTGTAATAGACCACATAAGCAGGTAATTTTCAAACACCGAGGTTTCGTAAGCAGTCACATTTGTAAGTCCGGTTTTCATAATTTTTAAAACCTCTTCACGGTCAAAACCTGAAACTGCGGCGGAAATACAGCCTTTTATAAGTCTAATGAGGGGCTTTACGCTTATGTCCTCGGGAATATCGCAGAAATATGGGATTTCGTACTTGTCAAAAACCGTTGCAAGAACCGGCGCATAGCTCTCTCCATGGCGAAATACCACAGAAATATCCCCGTATCTGAAATTCTCTTCAATTATCAGTTTTTTAATTTCACAGGCAACCTTTTCCGCCTCGGAATAAATACTTCCGCATCGTGAAAGAAAAACATTTTCAACGCTGTCGTCGCAGGTTTCGGAGCTTCCGGAAAGAAAACCACGCTCAAGATACAAAAGCTCCTCATTTTCAAAGCGTTTGTTTTCCTGCAAAACTACCGGCTTTGAGATTTCTATATTATTTTCTTTGGCCTGGTTTTCAAAAATTCTCCTGTTGGCTCTTGTGGAGGCGAAAAGTCCCGAGCCGTCGGGAGCAGTTGGGTCGTCGGTTACGGTCATATAAAACTGTGAACTTCTCTCCATTATTTTTGAAAGAAGTTTTGTCTGCCTGCCGGTGAAATCTCTGAAAGAATCCACCGCCACAACCATTCCTTTAAAAAGGTCTGTGCCTGCAAGTCGGTCATACGCCGCCTCTGTCATGTCAAAGGGGTCTATTTTGTTTTCCCTGTCGTCGTTTAAAATTGCGTCGTAAGCACTGTAAACCAATGCGGTTTCAGAAAGCTTGGCTTTAAGCATTTTATCCTTTGTTTTTGAAGAAACTTCATCAAGCATCTGAGGCGTTATTCCCCATTTTTTATAGTCGGTGACGGTCTGCAAAAGTGTTTTTATGTACTCCCCTCGCCTTTTTTCCGAGGAGAAAAGGGAAAGATTCTGGGCGGTTTCCTCCAAAGCCAGAGACATAACAAGCTGTCTGTCACCGTCATCTATACACAAGGGAATTTTTCCCTCTGTATTTTCAAAAATATACTTGCAAAGTCTTGTAAATCCGAAAACCAGAACATTTCCTGCAAGCTTAGGCCCCAGCAAACGCAAAAACATTTTTTCGTTTTCAAAGGTGCTTTGGTCAGGGACAATCATCATGCATTTTTCCCCGCCGGCGGCAATTTCCGCCAATATTTGAGAAACTCTCTGGGTTTTTCCGCATCCGCTTCGTCCTGTTATTATATTAAGCACATTATCACCTCTTGATTATTATATTTCATCTCATCAATCATATTATTTTTAAATTATATCACAATTTACAGGTCATAAAAAGGTCATGTTTAAAATCCTAAAAATTTAAAAAAGCTTGTTACCGCCTCAACGATTTTAAACTTGAACTCATATTTATTTCCCGAGGAAACCACACTGCATTCCTGGGGCGTCAGGTTTTCCTCAAAGCTTTCATAGTCTGTGGATGTTCCCACACACAATGAGGGGTACAGAACGCACCACCAGTTTTCACCTTTCGCCTTGCCTATTTTAATCTGCAAAGCTGTGTATTTTCCCGCCGGCATGGTCACACTTCCGTAGTATCTTGTATTGAAATATTCCTCACACAGCTGCACAGATACAGTGTAATCCTTCCCCTGCTCTTTAATAACGGTGGCTGCAGTTTTGTTCAGCTCTTCAAGGTTTTCAAGGGTTATTTCCTTTGCTTCCTCCAAAGACTGAGCTTCCGAAAAAAGCTCCTTGCACTCCTTGGTTATTTCGTCCCTTACCAAAAGCTTTAACTCCTGGTCTTCGTTTGTGTCTGAATTTGCAAGTATATGTAATCTCAGAACATCCTGGGTCAGCGTTTCGCACACTGTCTGAAAAGGTAAAAAGGAAAATATTACAGTGAGAACAAATCCCACGCACATGGATTTAAACATTATTTTCATAAAAAAAGCCTGCCCTTCACGTTTCTTAACGTGATTATGGGCAGGTATTTTTTTAATATTCATTTAATCCAAATCAACCGAAACAATTTTACAGCCGTCCTTTACAGGCTTGCAGAGAAATACATCCTGATAGTTTTCTTTCAAAACCTCTATGCATTTTTTCGCATGTCTTTCCGAGGAGAAAAGTCCGTAAACAGCCGAACCGGAACCGGTCATCAAAGCACCTTTTGCCTTGTTTTGATACATTATTTTCTTTATCTCGGCAACCTGAGGAATTTGCAGAGCCTCTTCAAAATCGTTGTAAAGTGTGGCGCAGAAATTTCTTAAATCTCCGTTATAGATAGACCTGATAAGGTACTTGCTGTAGTCCGCAACCTTTGCCGGCATTTCGTCCACCTTGGCGTAAGCTTCCTTTGTGGAAACGGAAACATCCTGAGGCTTACAGATTACAATCTGAGCCCTTGGCATTGACCTTATTTTTTCCAGAGTTGCGCCGGTTCCTGTGCCGTACTGAGTTCCGCCGTTTATGCAGAACGGAACGTCAGCGCCCACCCTTTCGCCTATCTGACAAAGCTCCTTTGTCTTTAAATGGGCGTCAAACATTCTGTTAAGTCCCACAAGCACAGCCGCTCCGTCGCTGCTTCCGCCGCCCATGCCTGCCTGTGTGGGGATGATTTTTTTAATCTCGATATGAACTCCCGACTGTGGTATTTGGGTATAGTTAAAAAACTGCACAGCCGCCTTGTAAACTATGTTTGTTTCGTCGCAGGGAACTCCCGGATAATCACAGGAAACAGTGATTTCTCCGCTGTCGTTTGAGGTAAGTATTATCTCATCGTAAATAGATACAGCCTGCATAACCGTTGAAACGGAGTGATAGCCGTCGCTTCTCAAACCGTTTACATCCAGTGACAGGTTGATTTTTGCCGGAGCCAAAACATTTATTTTCATAGAGTTTCTCCTTTTATTCAGGAATTTTCCTCTTTAAGTTCCTTTAAAAATTCTTCTATTCTCTTTAAAGCCTCTTTAAGATGGGCAAGGGAGTAGGAATAGGAAACTCTCACATAGCCCTCGCCGCTTTCTCCGAAAGCGTTGCCCGGAACAACAGCCACATGCTTTGCTTTTAAAAGTCTTGTGCAGAACTCCTCTGAGGAAAGTCCTGTTGACTTGATGCATGGGAACACATAGAATGCGCCCTGTGGGTCAAAGCAGGTAAGTCCCATTTTGTTAAAGCTTCCCACTAAAAGACGTCTTCTCATGTTGTACTGATTTCTCATGTTTTCTATATCCTTGTCGCCGTTTTTAAGGGCTTCAATAGCCGCATACTGGGCAGTTGTGGGAGCTGACATAATGCCGAACTGATGAAGCTTTGTTATCTGGTCGATAACAGGCTTCGGGCCTAAGGCGTAGCCCAAACGCCAGCCGGTCATTGCGTAGGTTTTGGAAAATCCGGAAACCACGACTGTTCTTTCCTTCATATTTCCTATGGAGGAAAAAGCCACATGGCCTTTTCCGTTGTAGGTAAGCTCTCCGTAAATTTCATCGGAAAGTACAAAAAGGTCGTGCTTTTCAATAACCTCGGCAATAGCCTCAAGTTCCTCTCTCTCCATAATAGCACCTGTGGGGTTATTTGGGAAAGGAAGTATCAGCACCTTTGTTTTGTCGGTGATTTTCTCCTCTATGTCCTCAGGCGTAAGCTTGAAGTTGTTTTCCTTTTTGGTTTCTATGATAACCGGAGTGGCATCTGCCATAACAGCCAGCGGCTCATAACAGACGAAAGACGGCTGAGGAATTAAAACCTCGTCGCCCTCTTCAACCACACATCTCAAAACTGCGTCGATAGCTTCGCTTCCGCCTACAGTTACAAGGATTTCATCGTTGGGGTCGTACTTTACGTTAAATCTTCTGTCGAAGTAGTTTGAAATTTCCTGTCTGAGCTTTATAAATCCCCTGTTTGGGGTGTACCATGTTTTTCCCTTTTCAAGAGAGTCAATGCCGGCTTGTCTTATATGCCAAGGTGTCTGGAAGTCAGGCTCACCGATACTAAGTGATATAACGTCCTCCATTTCGTTGGCAATATCAAAAAATTTTCTTATGCCGGATGGTTTGACCTCTTTTATCTTTTTATTTAATATCTTTGAATAATCCACCATTGTTTTCTCAAATACCCTCTCTTTCCTCTTGCTTCTCTATGTTGGAATCAAGCAGAATACCGCCCTCTTTATATCTTTTAAGCAAGAAATGGGTGGCTGTGGAAATGATTCCCTCCATAGCGGAAAGCTTTCTGGAAACAAAGGTCGCCACATCCTGAATGGTTTCGCCTCTTACGTATACAGCAAGGTCGTAAGCTCCTGCCATAAGGTAAACTGACTCAACCTGTTCAAATTCGGTAATTCTCTGGGCAATTTCGTCAAAACCGGTTTCCATCTTAGGTGTTACCTTAAGCTCAATAAGAGCGGTAACTCCTGCGTCCTGAACCTTTTCCCAGTTTACAAGAGCCTTATAGCCCACGATTATACCGCTTTTTTCATATTCTCTTATCTGTGCTTTTATATAATCCTCAGGCTCATTAAGCATCATGGCAAGCTGAGCTGTGGAGAAATTTGTACTTTCACTGAGTAAAGCCAATAAACGATTCATAACATTACCACCTTTTCATAGGGTTATTTTATATTGTTTGGAACACTTCGCAGTCAACAGCCTTTTCCATTGAAAGGCATACGGCAACGCCTATGGAAAACAGCTCCCTCTGTTCGCAGAATATATTCAAAGCAAGGGCGTCGCACTTTCCCACTCCCGCTTTTGAAACCGCCGCCACAACAGTGTTATCAGCGTCCACTATATCGTAGGACTTTTTCCGCACATTCCCTCTGATGTGCCAGCTTATTCCGTAAAAAATACATTCCGGCACCGTGCCGTGGCTTGTCACAAGAGAAATCCTCTCTCCTCCCCCTGAAATGGAGTAAAGTGAATACATGGGAAGATTTATCCTCCTTATGACAAGTCGTTTTATTCCGGAATTGTCCTTTATATACGCCTTTGACATGGGCGTTCCCTCTTTGGCTGTGACCGTGTATTTATCATCACTCATGCAGTCTTTAACTGTAAAAATAACATTTCCTGATGTTGTTTCTCTTTTCAGAAAGACTTTCATAAGCACACGTCCTTTTTAGAGTTTTTCTGCCTCCTCCATCCAGACTGCAAAAGCTGCGTCGCTGGGCATTGTAAAATCTCCCCTCGGGGACAATGAAACTGAACCAATCTTCGGTCCGTCGGTCATGCAAGACCTCTTAAACTGCTGAGTGAAAAATCTTCTGATAAATACCTTTAACCATGATTTTATCGTATCGTCGCTGTAAATTCCATCGAAAGCTGTATTTGCAAGATAAAACACCTTTGACGGTGAAAATCCGTAGCGCACAAAGTAATAAAGGAAGAAATCGTGAAGCTCGTAAGGACCTACAACATCCTCTGTCTTTTGAGCGATTTCTCCATCATCTGACGGAGGCAAAAGCTCAGGACTTACAGGTGTGTCGAGAATATCCTTCAAAACTGCGCCCAGCTCTTCGTCACAATGGTCTGACTCGTACTGTGTCAAAACTCTTATAAGTGTTTTCGGGATATCTGCGTTTACCGCATACATTGACATATGGTCGCCGTTGTAGGTAGCCCATCCCAAAGCAATTTCGGAAAGGTCGCCTGTTCCCACAACTATAGCTCCCCTTGTGTTTGCCAAATCCATAAGAACCTGTGTGCGCTCTCTTGCCTGGCTGTTTTCATAGGTGACATTTCTCATGGCTTCGTCATGTCCTATATCTATAAAGTGCTGACGAACGGAAGCGGAAATATTTATCTCCTTAAACTCTGTGCCGTAGCACTCCGCAAGCTTCTGGGCGTTGGACTTTGTTCTGCTTGTAGTTCCGAAGCACGGCATTGTCACAGTGAGAATATTTTTTCTGCTTATTCCAAGCATATCGCAGGCTTTGACACAGGCGATAAGCGCCAAAGTGCTGTCAAGTCCTCCTGACAGACCGATAACCAGCTTGTCACATTTTATATGCTCCATACGAACCGCAAGGGCAGACGCCTGCATTGTGAGTATCTGGCGGCAGGTTTCGTCCATATTCTCTTCCTTTGGAATAAACGGCAGACGGCTTATCTCTCTTCTTAAAATAATCTCTCTTTCGTCCATTGAGAAATAAACCTTTTTAATTATGCGGTCAACACACACGTCGATGTTGTCGGAGGCTATTGCAAAAACTGCGCTCTTTCTGCGGTCGCTTTCCATTTTTTCCAAGTCAAGGTCGCCGTAAACTGCGCCGTTGGTGCAAAGCTCGCTTTCTGTAACAATCACGCCGTTTTCCGCAATAAGTCTGTGTCCTGCGCACACAATATCCGTTGTGCTCTCTCCCAATGAAGCGGATGTAAAGATATAGCCGCAGAGCATTCTTCCGCTCTGGGATTTTACAACGGAACGTCTGTAATCAGCCTTTCCGATAATCTCGGCGCAGGCAGATGGGCAAACTGTTATTTTTGCGCCGCCCACAGCCGTAAGATATTCGCTGTTTGGAATAGAAGAAAACAGGGACTCTCCCATATCCACACACACTGAAAACAGGCTGTTTTTCTGATTTTCAAAAACAATATAGGGATTTAACGGCACTGACTTGCAGTCTGCATAGTCGATAGTTCCGTCAAGGCCTATACCGTCTGAAAAATATTTTGCCAGGGAAAATTCGTCATGTCTTTTTATTTTTCTTTTCGGAACAGCTCCCACAACCTTGCCTCTGCTGCAAAACAGGGCGCAGTCGTAAAGCTTTCCGCCGTATTTTACGGGAACGCCTATAACAAAGGCGGTCATAAGAAACGCCGTTTCCTCCAGCAGCTTTTTAACCGCATTCTCGGCGCTTTCCAAAAGGGTATTGTGGAAAAACAAATCTCCGCAGGTTATGCCGGTAACGCAAAGCTCCGGAAAAACAACAAGAGAAGTTCTGTTGTCCGCTCCCTCAATTATAAGTTCTTTTATTCTTTCAATATTATACCGGCAGTCCGCAGGATGAACCTTAGGAGATGCAGCACTGACTCTTAAAAAACCGTAATTCATACCATCACCCGCAAAACATGTAATAAATTCCCGAAAAAACTCGGGATATCTCCATTTATCATTATACTCCACACGTGTTAATTTTACAAGTGATGTAATAAAACATTGTTATTCACAAAAACTTTTAAATTTACACAAATTTCTACCATACGCATTTTCAATATATTTTACATTTGTAAATTCAAAATATCCGTCAAATTGCTTGACTTTAAATATGAAATGATGTAAAATTAAATCAAAGAAAAGGAGTGATACCAATGAACAATGAATTTTCTGCTGATTTGATCACTTTGATTGACGAAGACAATAACGAGCATACTTTTGAAATTCTCGATACTTTAGAGTACGAAGACAAGGAATATTATGCTCTTTATCCCGTATTCGACGACGCAGAAGAAAGCGTTGAAGACAGCGGCGAATATTATATTATGGAAGTTGTTGAAGAAAACGGCGAAGAGGAATTGGCCGAAGTAGAGGACGACGAGCTTTTGGATAAGCTTGCTGAGATTTTTGAACAGCGTTTTGAAGAGCTTTTTGACGACGACGAAACCGAAGAATAATCCCGTTCTTTTCAGAATATAATATTGTTGTAAACTTAAACTTGCTTAATTCCCTGCTTAATGCGTGAAAGTTGTTAAAATAACCCTACAACTAATAAATAGGGAGCCTAATCTCTTTTGACGGTGTGAAGACCTCCCCGATTTTCGGGACGAAGGAATCCTAAAGCCAAAAGGCGGCACCCACCTGCTTTTCTTTTCGTAGGCAGGTTATCTTAAACAACACACGGTTAAGCGGGGTTACTTTTATGAGATAGATCGGGCAGAGAATACCCGGTCTTTTTTCTTTTATTAAGACTGAAATCTGACGCCCTTGCGTCTTTTAAAATAAAATTAAAGATGGTGAATAATATGAACGTTTCTGTTTTGGGCTGCGGAAGATGGGGAAGCTGCATAGCTTGGTATCTTGATAAAATCGGTCACAATGTTACCTCCTGCGGACTTGCGGACGCCCCGGAATTTATACAGCTTTCTACCGAGAGAAAAAATGATTATCTTTCTTTTCCTCCTTCAATAACCGTAACCTCAGACTTGGGACAGGCTATCTCTACAGCCGAGGTTATAATAATTTCCATTTCCTGTCAGCATCTCCGTTCCTACATGGTGGACATCGCAAAACACGACTTGAAAAATAAAATTATTGTGCTTTGCATGAAAGGAATTGAGGTTTCCACAGGCTGCCGTTTAAGCGAGGTTGTAGGGGATTTTGTGGACGAAAAGGAGACCCCTATCGCCGTTTGGGTAGGCCCGGGACATCCTCAGGATTTTGTAAAGGGAATACCAAACTGCATGGTTATAGACAGCAACAACAAGGATGTAAAAACAAAGCTTGTTGAGGAATTTTCAGGAGACATCATACGTTTTTATATAGGAACAGACCTTATCGGCTCTGAAATAGGAGCCGCCGCCAAAAACGTGGTGGGAATTGCCGCAGGTATTCTGGATGGTCTTAATTTCACCTCACTTAAAGGCGCATTGATGGCGAGAGCTCCATATGAGGTTTCAAGACTTATAAAAGCCGTTGGCGGAAACGAGAAAAGCGCATACGGACTTTGCCATCTTGGAGATTATGAAGCCACACTGTTTTCAAAATGGAGTCACAACAGACAGTTCGGCGAGGACTTTGCCCACGGCAAAAGATTTGAAAAGCTTGCAGAAGGCGTTATGACTTCAAAGGCTCTTTTAAAGATGGGCGAGCGCTACGATGTTGACCTGCCGATTGTAAGAGCTGTAACAAACGTATTGTTTGACGGCAACTCCATAAAAGAAACCCTTGACGCTTTGTTCGCAAGAGAAATCAGAGACGAATTCTGGCAGACTGACTGATATCATAAAAAAATAAATATCACCCATTTTCATGTTTTTAAATAATATGTAATGTCACGGTATAAAAGAAAAATCCCATGGCAAAAATATTATTGAAAACAAAAACATGGAGCGTGAACAATGTGAACATACGACGTGGTGATATATATTATGCAGATTTAAGTCCGGTGGTGGGTTCGGAGCAAGGGGGTATACGACCTGTTCTGATTGTGCAAAACGATGTGGGAAACAAGTTCAGCCCCACCGTAATTGCCGCCGCCATTACAAGCCAGCAGTCAAAAGCCAATCTGCCCACACACATAGCCATTGACACAACGGGAAGCGGTCTTGCAAAGGACAGCGTTGTGCTTTTGGAGCAGATAAGAACCATAGACAAAAAACGACTTCGTGAAAAAATGGGCAGCGTTGACAACGGCTACATGGATAAGATAAACAAGGCTATTTCCATTTCTTTCGGATTGCTTTAAAATAGCTTTTTATAAAAAGGACAAACCCTAAAAAATATTACAGGAGAGCGCACATTGTACGCTCTCCTGTTTTTAGGTTTATGGCAAATGAATAATAAAGAAAAATATGTAGTCAGTCATGAAATATCTTTTTAGACATTATCTGGTCAGGTAACCGAAAACCAGCACTCCCACAATAGCAATAATACAAATGGCGATTATTATATCTATCTGTTTAAGGGTAAAAGGCAGTTTTTCGTAAAAATTTTCTTTGCTTTGAGTGAATGCGCTCTTTGGTTTCTGGTCTTTTTTCTCTTCCATTTTCAATCTCCTTTCCCTTTATACAGAAATTATTTCTTAGCCAAATACTTACGGATATCCAAGGATACTGCCAATACGATAACAAGACCCTGAACAATGTAGTTGTAGTATGGGTTAACGTTCATGAACTGGAGGCAAATCTTGAGGATTTCAAATACCAGAACACCGATGAGAACGCCGCCTACTCTACCGATACCACCTGTTGTGGATAAGCCGCCGATTGTACATCCTGCGATAGCCTCAAGCTCGTAGCCCATACCAAGGCTGGAAGCTGCGCCGCCGGACTTACCTGCAAGGAGGAAACCTGCAACGCCATACATAACGCCTGCTACTGTGTAAATGAGTATCTTTGAACGAACTGTGTTAACACCGGAAACCTCTGCTGCGTTTTCGTTTCCGCCGATAGCGTACATATTCTTTCCGTATGTGGTTTTATTGTAGAGAACCCAGAAAACAACGCCAAAAATTACAGCGATTATCATAAGGTAAGGCAATACCTTTTCACCGTTAATGTTAAACAAAGCGCCGCTTGTAAACTTTGTATATGTTTCCTGGAAACCACCGATAGGTGTTGCGTTTGTAAAGATAAGTGTAGTACCGTAGATAGCTGTCTGTGTACCCAAAGTTGCGATAAATGGAGGAACTTTAAGGATACTGATGATAAGTCCGTTGATAAGACCGATAACACCTGTAATAGCTACAACTATAAGGAATGCAATAAACATATTCATCTGAGGCATTCCCGGGAACATACGGCCTACATAGTCTATATCCTGCATCAAAACACCGCCTACACAGGCTGCAAGACCTGCGGCACGTCCGGCTGAAAGGTCGGTACCTTTTGTAATCAAACATCCTGAAACACCGAGAGCAATCAAAAATCTGATTGATGTGTTCATAGCCAGGTTGTTGAAGTTACCCATTGTGAAAAAGTTGTTTGTTGTAAAACCAACAATTAAAGCCATTATTATAAGCAATTCAATAATAGCATTATTCAGCAGAAATCTTCCCACTGATTTCGGGGTTATTTTTGTGCTTTTTATTTTACCCATTTTCGGTTAATCCTCCTTATGCAAACTGTGTGGCAAGTTCCATAATATTTTCCTGTGTTGCGTCCTTGCCATCGATGAATCCGGTGATACGTCCGTCACACATAACCATTACTCTGTCTGCCATTCCGATAAGCTCGCTCATTTCTGAGGAAATAAGGATAATAGCTTTTCCCTCTTTTGCAAGCTCGGAAATAATGCAGTAAATTTCGTATTTTGCGCCTACGTCAATACCACGGGTAGGCTCGTCCAGAATCAAAACATCCGGATTATTGGCAAGCCATCTTCCGATAAGAACCTTCTGCTGGTTACCGCCGGACAAAGACTGAATAAGCGTTTTACTTGACGGCGCTTTAATGTTCATCTTTTTAACGTTGTCCTGAACAAGATTCTCTATTTTTCTATTGTTGATAAGAAAACCGAAGTCTCTGTACTTTTTCAGTGAAGCTATGGAAATATTATCAGCTATTGAGAGAACTCCCATAATACCGGTGGCTCTTCTGTCCTCGGTAAGCATCGCAATTCCCTGGTCGATAGCGTCCTTAGGACGTCTTATTTTCAGCTCTTTGCCCTTGTAGTAAATCTTTCCTTTACTGTGGCTTCTGATACCGAAAATACCCTCCATAAGCTCTGTTCTCTGTGCGCCTACAAGTCCGCCTACGCAGAGGATTTCTCCGGCTCTAAGCTCGAAATTGATATCTCTGAAGCTCTTGGGATTTATGGATGTAAAATCTTCTACCTTGAATACAACCTCGCCCGGCTGATTTATCTTAGGCGGGAAAAGGTTTGTAAGCTCACGACCAACCATCTTTGTAATAATCATATCGGTTGTAAGCTCTTTTGCGTCCCATGTTCCGATGTACTGACCGTCACGCATGATTGTAACTTCGTCTGAAATTCTAAGAATTTCGTCCATCTTATGGCTTATATATACAATGGAAACGCCCTCTGCCTTTAAGTCCTCTATAATTCTGAAAAGAGCTTCAACCTCTTTTGCGGTAAGTGAAGAGGTAGGCTCGTCCAAAATCAAAACCTTACAGTTTGCGGAAACCGCCTTTGCGATTTCAACTGACTGCATCTGAGAAACGCTCAATGTACCAACATGCTGCTTTGGGTCAAAGTCCATTCTAACTTTTTTCAAAAGCTTCTCGGTATCACTGTACATCTTTTTATGGTCAACAAATAATCCACCGAATTTTTTTGGATAGCGTCCCAAGAATATATTTTCACCGACGCTTCTTGCCGGTATAGGCTGCAATTCCTGATGCACCATTGCTATGCCCTTGTGAAGAGCATCCAGCGGGTCTTTTATTTTTACGGGTTTTCCCTCGTAAAAAATTTCGCCCTCGTCCATCTTATATATACCGAACATGCATTTCATAAGAGTGGACTTTCCTGCGCCGTTTTCGCCCATAAGTGCGTGAACGGTTCCGGGCTTGAGTCTTAGCTGGGCATGATCAAGGGCTTTAACGCCGGGAAATGTTTTAACAACGCCTTTCATTTCCAGACGATACTGTGTATCTGCCATGCTGTTTTTCCTCCTGTTCTCAAAAATAATGCAGGTGACCTTCATCAAAAATGAAGCTCACCTGCAAATTAAACTCAATATTATTTAAAATTTAATCGCTTTAATAAGCTCCCTGCATACATTGCAAGTGACCGATTATTAAGCTGCCTCAGTTGTTGCCTCAGCGCCTGCCTCGCCGCCAGTAACCTTCTCGTAATCAATCCAGTAGTAGTCCTCTATTTTCTCACCGTTGATTGCCTTGATAGCAACGTCAACAGCTGTGTGTGACTGGTCGATGTGGTTGTTACGAACTGTACCTGTCAATTCGCCCTTATTGAGAAGATCCATAGCCTGGTCGATAGCGTCAACACCTACAAGATAGATGTCCTTGCCAACTGTGCGGCCTGCCTGCTTAATAGCTGCTGATGCGCCAACTGCCATACCGTCGTTGTTGCAGAAGATAACGTCAACCTTGTCGCCGAACTGTGCAAGTCCGTTAGCAGCAATCTGCTGGCCTTGGTCTGTTGCCCAGTTACCGATCTGGTTCATAAGCTCTTCAACTTCGATACCTGCGTCTGTGAGAGCCTTGATTGAATACTCTGTACGGAACTGTGCGTCGGAGTTCTCAGGGTCGCCCTGAATCATGATATAACGAACAACGCCGTCGCCGTCTGCGTCACCCTTGTTTGGAAGGTCACGGATGATTTCGCCCTGATATGTACCGGACTGCTTTGCATCTGCGCCAACATAGCAAACCTTGTCGCTGCTTGTGATAACGCTTCCGTCAGGCTCACGGTTGATGATTACAACAGGAATGTTTGCCTCTACGCACTTGTCAACAAGAACCTTTGCGGAAGATGTCTGAACAGGATTGAGAATAATTGCGTCCATACCCTGTGTGATGAAGCTGTTGATCTGCTCTGTCTGAGTAGCCATGTCGTTTTTGCCGTCTACCAATGTGAGCTTGTATTCAACATCTGTTGAAGACTCGTTGAGAGATTTTACATAGTTTTCCATCTCTGTGCGGTAAAGAGTCATGAAGTTGTCGTCATACTGATAAATAGCAGCGCCTATGTTTACAACCTTCTTGTCGCCGCCGTCTGTAGCTTCGTCTGTAGCTTCATTACCGCCGCAAGCTGCCAAAGATGCCATCATAAAGATTGTGAGCATCAGTGCAATAATTTTTTTCATTTTCTTCATTTGTGTTTTCTCCTTTTCTTAAATAAAAAATTACCATTTAGGATTTTTGTCATTGTGAAAGTCAAACTAAAGAGCAAAAAGTGAGTTTTTAACGTAAAATCTACCGCTTATTTTACTTAAAAACCACTTTTTACACGTTTTTTTCACAAATTTTTCATCTATATTTTATCAAAACGAAAATTCCATGTCAACATAATATATACAAATTTTACACACACTAAAAAATTTTATCTATTATTTACTGTGAAATCTTTTTTTTTCAAGTTTTCTATAGTAATTCTTCCAACAAGTTTCGTCAATATACACAAAACAGCACCGTGTTACATTTTACATTATGCATAAAGGTTAAATATTCAATTTTTTTGCTCTACCGCCGCTTTTTACCCTATGTCATAGCTTTTTTACGATTATTTCTTATTATAAAATAAAGATACTGTTATCATTTTCCGAAGCTTTATACCTGTGTATCAGCCCATCGATACACCTTTTATATTCAAAAATTGTTCACTGAAATTAATGCACATATAAAAAACCGCAAACAACCAATATCGCTGTCTGCGGTTAAAAACACTATCTTATGTATATGTTTGCTGTATGTATCACATTATATGGAATCCAACAGGTCTTATAAAGAGCACATGACATGAATCCTCGCCGAGAACGGACTCTATTCCTGTTTTAAATCTGTCCAAAATATCGTATGGAACAAAAGCCTGAACAGTGCCTGCAAAACCGCCTCCGTGAATTCTGTATGCTCCTCTGCCCTCAAGGAAGTTGTCGCAGAGCATCAATGACAGTGCCACGTCCTGGTGTTCTTTGTAGCCTGCCGGAATAACATTCTGCAAATACATCCATGAGGATCTGCCGGATTCCTTAACAAGACGGAGGAAAGTGTCAAAGTCATTGTTTTTCAGAGCTTCAGCCTGCATTGGAACTCTTTCGTCATCATTATAGAAATGCACGGCACGGAGTACAGCTCTGTCACCTGCCAGTCGGCGAAGGCTTGGGATGTTTGACATTACATCCTCTTTTGGTATATCTCTAAGAACATCTTTTCCGAAATAATTGCTGATAACTTTAAGTTCTATCGGAATTGCCGCATACTCGTCTGTAAGGTCGGCGTGGTCTGCTCCTGTGTCGATAATGCAGAGAGCATATCCCGATTTTGAAAAATCAAAGTCAACTTTTGTTATCTGAGGATTTTTAGGGTCGTTGAAATCCATCTCGACCATATTTCCGGCAGCAGAAGCTGTCTGGTCAAGAAGTCCGCAGGGCTTTCCGAAATAAACGCTTTCGGCGTACTGACTTATCTGAGCAATTTCAACAGGCGACGCCTTATCCCCGTTAAAAAGGTGATTAATAAAGGAAGCTATTAAGACCTCGTAAGCGGCAGATGAGGAAAGACCGCTGCCCTTGAGAACATTGGAAACTGTGTAAACGTCAACGCCTTTGATATCACAGCCCTTTTCGCTGAATTTCTTCAGAACACCACGGATAAGAGAAGCAGACTTATTTATCTCTTCCTGATGTATCTCCAAATCGTTTATATCTATCGAGTCTTCATTGTAGCCCTTTGATTTAACTCTAACCTTATCTGTGCCGTTGAGAGCAACTGCTGCGATTATGTCCAGATTTACACTTCCGGCAAGACATCTTCCGTGCTGGTGGTCTGTGTGGTTTCCGCCGATTTCTGTACGTCCAGGAGCAGAGCAAAGCATAACCTCTCTCTGGTCAGCGCCGAAATACTCTTCAAATCCCTCAAGAACCTCTATGTAACGGCTCTTGTTCTCTTCTGTTTCATTGTAAAGCTTTTGAAGCTCTGCGTCCATTTTGCCGCAGGAAAAATCTTCTTTCCATTGATTTATAGTTTTCATATTGCACCTCGTTATTATATATTATCATTTGCCGAAACTTTTCCGGCAAAACAAAATTTAATCACTGTCTTTTAAAATCTATACACCTGGTTCCCTGGAAGGTAAGCTGTCCGTAATCCCCCTCAGCCATCATTCCGTATTGGAAAGCGTTTACAGGAAGCTCCATTCGGTCACCACTTTCAAACTGAAATGTTACATAATACCATGTTGAGCTGGGCGTATACATTGTACCTCCCATACGTGTGCGGTGACGGTTGGTGATATCCATTCTTTTACCCACAATCCGTGCGTTTACGGTAAGTCTTGGGGAATGGTTGTTTTTATTCCACTGACCTACGTTTCGGACTATTATATAAACAAATATGCCTATAACTACAAGAAAAATCAGAATAAACACCACAAGAAACACCCAGAAAAAGGGTGATGTATCGTCAAACTCGTATCTAAATCCCATATTATAACCTCGTAAAATTTATTAAATTACAGAGAATTTGTAAACTGTCATTTTTCCGTACATTTTGCCCTTTTTAAGTATCGGCGACGGGAAATCGCTGTGGTTTATTGCGTCGGGGAAATTCTGGGTTTCCAAAGCCACGCCGTCGTTTTCTCTGTAGATTTTTCCCTCTTTTCCCTTTCTCTCTGTGAGAAAGTTCGCCGTATACATCTGCATACCCGGCTGTGTTGTATACATATCCATAACAATAGAGGTTTCCTCTCCTATAAGGCGTGCCGCTTTTTGAAGAGCTACAATTTGGTAAGGTTTTTCATAATATCCTGAAAGCACAAAATTGTGGTCATAGCCGTTGGCTATTTTAAGCTGGCGGTCATCCATATTTATATCCTGTTTCAAAGCCTTTGGCTCTGTAAAATCAAAAGCTTTGTTTTCTTTTACAGGAAGAATTTTGCCTGTAGGAATAAGATTTTCGTTGATTTCCGTTATTCCGTCTGCAAAAATCTGAACTTTTTGCTCCAAAGCCTTTCCGCTTCCCTGTCCGTTTAAATCAAAATAGGTGTGGTTTGTAAAATTTACAATGGTATCCTCTGAGGAAACAGCACGGCTGTTAAATATCAACTGGTTATCATCTGTAAAGGTATATTCCACCGTTATTTTCATTTCTCCCGGGTAGCCCTCATCTCCGTCCTTGGAAACAGCGGTAAATTTAACGGTATTTTCCTTTATTTCAAAGTCATACACCTTACTGCTGAACCCGTTTACTCCTCCGTGGAGATGATTTACGCCGTTATTTGCTGCAAGCTTATAGGTGACTCCGTTAAGACTGAAAACACCGTTTGCAATTCTGTTTGCACATCTTCCAACGAACATGCCCAAATATCCGTCGTTTTCCCTGTATTCTTCAAGAGTGTCATAACCAAGACATACATCTGTTAAAACACCGTTTTTATCCGGAACGCAGATTGAGACTATTGTACAGCCATAGTTTGTAATTGTGACAAAAGCGCCGGATTTATTGGTTATTTTGAGCAAATAGACCTTACTTTCATTGTCTATTTTACCAAAATCAAATATTTCAGTCAAAATATCACCCCATTTATTCATACATTAAATATCGCTTAACACGCACTAAGTATACCACGAGGTAAATTCAATTACAATACAAAGAATTATTTTCGACGATTTCAATAAAAATCATACAAAAAATTTTACTAAAAAACAGGCAGCGTTTTTACTGCCTGTTTTTATTATACCTGACGACTGTTAAGATTCTTAAATTCTCTGGGCGCTACCCCTGCGTATTTCTTAAAAACAGCGGAAAAATACTGCACAGAACCAAAGTTAAGCCGATACGCAATATCCGTAAGGCTTTCATCGCTATCGTATATATATTCAATAGCCTTCTTTATTTTCGTGATATTTATATATTCATTGACCGTTACATTTATATGCTTTTTAAATATTTCCGTGAGATATCTTTTGCTTACATTGCAGTTTTTCGCCACATCAGACAAGGAAATTTTCGCTTCAATATTGTTATTTATATATTCAACCGCCGCAGCTGTAATGGGATGGTCAACCTTTAAAACAGAATTAAATGAATTTTGAATATCCCTTGAAAGAAGCAGTATCAGCTCGTAAATATATAGGTTTGCCAAAGCTATATTATTTATCTGCTTGTCCTCGTTTATCTCGTAAACAATTCTTTTAACACAGGAAAAAATCTCGTCGCTGTACTTTGCTTTCATATACGCCTTGGATTCTGTAGCCATATAGAATAAAAATTTTACCTGCTTGTAGGTTTTTGGGTCCATATTTAAAAAGCTTTCGCTTCTGAAATGCATCTGGAGGAAGTTTGCGGTTTTGTCGTGCTTAACTCTAAAGGAATGTATGCAGTTTGGAAACAAAACCATAAATTCATTTTCATGAACTGTCACAACCTCGCCGTTTACTATAATGTCACATTCCCCTTTAAGCATAAGGCACAGCTCCACATTTTGATGACAGTGTGGGCCAAAGAAAAAATCCGACTCCAAAAATCTTATCAATGCGTTGTGTATTATATTTTTTTCGTCGTTACTGCTGAGCAGTGCCTCCATTATTACATCCTTTTCCTGCATACAGACACCTTCTTTATAAATATTGGCAATTCCATATAAAATAACTTTGTGCTTTATTTTTTAAATTATAACGGTTTTTCGTTCTATATTTTATAAGTTATTTTATTTTTCTATTATCTCATTCTATAATTTACAGTATACTTTTATCATAAACACGGGAAATAATCAATAGGTAAGCGAAATCTCTGCCATATTTTATAACTGACCTTACATTTACACCGTATTGTATAAGTTTTTTCATCACTTAAATGATAATATATAGATAACAACTAAAAGAAAGGACGGTAAACAATGAAAACTAAAGTATCTAAAATTCTTGCCGCCGCTGTAGCCCTTGTACTGACCGCAAGCATATCCATTGCCGGCATACAAGCTGCCTATAAGAGCAAGATACCGGACAGCAAAACCTACGAGTTCTCCACCGAGGGACTCACCGGCGATAAAACCACCGAATTGATGTCCGCAAACCCTGACAGAGGACTTCGCATGGAGGTATATCTGGACGTTGCCACAGGAATGAGCCTTTTTGAATATGCGGATGTGGACGCATTCCAGCAGCTTCAGGACGAAATCGACAAATACAAGTCCGACAATCCAACCCTTGTGCAGGTTTATTTCTACCTTACAGGCTACAAGGACAAGGAGCTTGACCAAACCGCTTTTGACAACATGAACAGATATTTCGACATGCTGGAAGAAAACAATCTCAAGGCGGTTTTGAGATTTGCTTATATTTCCGACGACACAAACCCTCTTTCCCAGGAACCTGAGGACGACATGGTTGTAAGACACTGGGAACAGCTTTCCTCTTTTATCACCGAAAGACGTGACCAGATTTCCGTATTGCAGGCAGGCTGTGTAGGAGCCTGGGGAGAATGGGACTCAGGCGCAATGTCAAGAGTTGACTACAAAAAAATTCTTGACGCCATTATGGACAACACTCCCGACGACTTATATGTACAGGTGAGATACAGCTATATAAAGACAGATAATTTCAGCAAAGACGACCCTGACTATGACAGAATAGGTTTCCACGACGACTTCCTTATCGGAGATCTTCACGGCTGGAACACAGCAGGCAGTGACCCTCAGTCAGACAGATATCAGCAGATGTCAGAGGAAAGCTGTTATGTTCCCGTTGACGGAGAGATGATTTGGGGCAGCGCCAACGATTATTACAAAGGTGAAATCGGCGGAGATTACATAAGCTCCATAAAAATGGCGAAGAGAATGGCAGAGCATCATTTCACATCCTTGAGCCTTACCCACAACTACAAGGAAAAAGGCGGATACTACTCAATGGAGTACTGGAAAACAGAGTATATCAACCAAAACATCCTTGACGAAAACGGACTTCTCTACGATGAAAGCTGGTTTCTTGATGAAAACGGAAACAATCTCCCGAGAACCATGTTTGATTATATAAAGGATTATTTGGGCTATTATCTGAAAGCCGAAAAAGCTTCAGCGGTTGTAAACGGCGACACTGTTACCGCTACTGTAGCATTAAAGAATTATGGCTTTGCCGCACCTCTTACACTTGATAAAATCGAGCTTGTGCTTCTGGACGCAGACGGAAACCCGGTAAGCAGCAGTGAGTTTTGCAGTCTTGAAGAGCTTCAGTCAGGCTCAACCGTTGAAAAGACAATAGAGCTTCAGCGTCCGGAAAACGGCAGAGGCTACAGACTTGCTTTGAGACTCTCTTCAAGAAACGGCGACACAGCAAGACTTGCCATCAACATAGAATACACCGACGGATACAACATCCTTGGCGACTTGATATAATGAAGGGAGATTGTACAAATGAAAGCTTTTAAAACTTCCAAAAGGGTTTTATCATCATTGATAGCCATAATGCTTTTGGTTATGTCCTGTCAAAGCTTTTTAGCGGCAGACGGAGATGAGAAAAAACCTCTTAACATCCCTGAAATAACCCTTGAAAATCTTCAGGTAAGAGGAGGAAGCACAACCTATCTTGTGGACAATCCGCCCTACAGCGAAACTGCTCCGACTATGAGAGATTTTGACTTCGGCCCCGGAAGCGACAACATGCAGGATGCATACATCGTATACAACTACGGCAACGAGGTTATGATAGAGTCATTGACACTTGTAGGCTGGTGGCCAAAAGACCAGGCAGTAAAAAATATCAGCCTTGAGTATTTCAAGGACGGTCAGTGGGTAACCGCACAGGAAAATATTGAAGTACCATGGCAAACCTCGGGCGGAACAGAAGAAGAGGTTGAAATCACTCTCACCGAACCTGTTACCACAATGAAATTCAGAGTAAAAATCAACAGCGCATATCATTCATGGTCAGATAAAATCTGTATGCACCTTATGCGTCCAAACGGATACATAGTTACAGAATTTAAGCCACTTACAGACGCAATAGCTCAGGCGGAAAAGCTTGTATCACAGGTTCTCATAGGCAATAAGGGAGGAGAATTTTCTCAGGACGCAGTTGACAGCCTTAATGCTGTTACAAATGAGATAAAGGAAAAGCTTGACGCAGGACTTGTAACAGCAGATGACATTCCTGTACTGATTGAGCAGATAGAAACTGCAATAGAGGAATTTACCTCCTCACAAAACCCAATGGAGAACGCACCTGCCGCAGAAGCTGAAAATCTCACAGTATCTTTGGGAAACACAAACTATCTTACAGACAGACAGATTTCAACAGGAATGACCGTTTCCTTTACAGACAGTGAAAATCCTGCTTATCTGACACTTGATTTCTCAGGAAAAAATCTCAACGCCACAGGACTTACTCTTCTTGCTTCCTCATCAGATAAATTCACTTTAAATATGAGTGCGGAAGCTGAAATCGACGGAGTATGGACAGAAATCGCCGCAGCTACAGATTTTAACTACCGCTGTGACGTACAGGGAACCGAGGGACACAAAATTACCTTTGACTCCTGTACAGCTTCAAAATTCAGAATTAAAATTAACAGTTCTACAGCTGAAAGCTTTACAGTTTATGAAATCCTCTGGGACGGACTTTATGACACAGACACCTCTGCAATGGATGATCTTATAAATAAGGCAAATGCAATAATCAATAATCCTGCCTCTTCCGATTACCCAGACCTTTTGGATATTCTGAAAATTGTACTTTCACCTGCTGAAAATCAGGAAACTTCAATTCTTGCAAATCAGGGAAAAATTGACACAATTACCCAGCTCCTTTCAGAAGCAATTTCCGCTTTTGACGGACTTGCTCAGTATGAAAAGGGAGATGTAAACCACAGCGGTTCCCTTGAGGTTGAGGATGTTACACTTATACAAAAGCACATTGTGGAATTATTGCAGGAAGCAGATTTCTTTGACGAGTCCCTTGCAGACGTTGACAATGATGGAGTAATATCAATCAAGGACGCAACCTCAATTCAGATTGCAATTTCCAGCAAGTGATAAAACAGCAAACCATATTTTCTTCATAAATCTTCTTTTTTAACATTAAAAGCCGGCATCGTTTATGATGCCGGCTTAGCTGTTTTATTTATTAAGTTTATTCTCAATAATATCCGCTGCTTCTTCCAAAAGATTTCCCGGATAAAGCTCTACTGTACCTGTATCGGCGCATTTTGCCATATCAGGGTCAATAGGAAGCTTTGCCAAAACGTCTGCGCCGTATTCCTTGGCAATCTCGTCAATGTGGCTTTCGCCGAAGATGCTGTATTTCTTGCCGCAGTCAGGGCACATGAAATAGCTGTAGTTTTCAACGATACCCAAAATCGGCACGTTCATCATTTCTGCCATCTTAACAGCCTTTCCAACAATCATGGAAACCAAATCCTGCGGTGATGTAACAACGATAATTCCGTCAACAGGCAGGCTCTGGAAAACTGTAAGTGGAACGTCACCTGTTCCAGGAGGCATATCAACAAACATGTAGTCAACATCCTTCCAGATAACGTCTTTCCAGAACTGCTTTACTGTATTTGCAATAACAGGACCTCTCCAGATAACCGGGTCTGTTTCGTTTTCAAGCAAAAGGTTTACTGACATAACGTCGATACCTGTCTTTGATGTTCTTGGAATTATACCGAACTCGTTTCCAAGGCACTTACCTTTAAGACCGAAAGCCTTTGGAATTGACGGGCCTGTTACGTCTGCGTCCAAAACCGCTGTTTTGAAACCTCTTCTGTTAAATGTAACAGCCATCATGGAAGTAACCATGCTTTTGCCTACTCCGCCCTTACCTGAAACAACCGCAATTACCTTTTTAACGGAACTGAGGTCGTTAAGCTTTTCAATAAGGCTTTCGGGGCTGTTTGTCTTTCCGCTGCAATTCTCTCCGCAGCTTGAGCAATCGTGAGTACAACCCATTTTTAATCCCTCCGAATTTTTTACTTTTCTTTATTATATCCTATAATACACACATAATCAAATTTCCAAAACGGGAAAATAAAAACCATACGGGCAATTCGCTCCCTATGGTTTTATTTTCTCTTAATTAAGTTTTAGAGAAATTAAATTACCAGTCGTATTACCACTCTAACAATAATACACCAATAATTTAAAATATCAAGCACACAGGAGAATTTTAGTCAACTTTTTCTGACTTTTCATCCTCTGCTTCCTCGCTGTCCTCAGAGCTTTCCTCTTTTTCAGCTTCTTCGCCGTAATAGAAAGCTGCTTCTTCCGCATTGTTCTCTGCATCCAGCATATCCTGCTCGCCGAGGATTTCCTGTTCTTCTTCCGGAAAATATTCGGTATTTTCCAAGTCAGCCATCTCTTCTTCATTTGCCTGAGCTTCTTCTGTTTCCTCAGTGCTTTCCTCAGAAGCTGTCTTATCCTCCAGAAGTGCTACAGCATTTTCTTCTTCCTGCTGCTCTTCCTCTTCCGGAGCGATTTCATATCCGCTGACAAAAGTATAAGGCAAACCATAACCGAAAGCCACAGCAGCCACAGTCATAATCAGGGCATTTTCAGCAATAGCGCTTCCGAAAGGCATTGCCGGAATAAGATAAGCCAAAATTATGTAGAATGTTGGAAGAACAAGAAATACAAGGGTCATTGGACTGAAACGCAAAACCTGTTTGCCCTCTCCCACTCTTGTGGCATAGAAAAGAATCACACCGAAAACGGAATAAATCAAAACATTTATAATTCCGCTCATATTTGGATTCATTGTAGATGCCAGCTGAGAAAAGAAAAATGAACAAATAACATAAGCGGTTACAAGAAACGCTGAAAAGAACAGGTTTATAGTATCTCTTTTGTTGTTTTTCTTCACTTTTGAAACCTCCGACCGTTTTATAATTTCTTCAACAACGTATATATTATTATATCAATGTGACAAACGTTTGACAAAATTATAATGGTGTACAAAAATAACAGTGCGTTTACATACAAACACCTTTTATTTTCTTAAAAACTATCATTTTGCCTTTGCCACAAGGCATACCCAGCCGTTGTCTGTGATTTCCTCAACGATTTCAAAATCATTCTTAATTGCGTTTACCACATCGTCACGTCTTGTGTCGATTATACCGCTCATGATATAAACTGTGTTTTCATCCATAAAGTTTTTAACCCCTGATGAAAGCATGATAATGGCGTCAGCCACAATATTTGCGGCGATAACGTCGTATTTTCCGCTTACCTTATCTGTGAGGTTTCCGCACACAACATTAAATCTATCTGCAACACCGTTTATCTGGGCGTTTTCCTCTGCTGTCTTTACTGCCATCTGGTCGATATCTACGCCGAGAGCCTCTTTAGCTCCCAAAAGCAGACCTGCAATAGCCAGAATACCGCTTCCGCAGCCAACGTCAAGCATTTTTTCTCCGCCGTGGATATATTTTTCCAAGGTTTCAAGGCAGAGTCTTGTTGTTTCGTGGTTGCCTGTACCGAAAGCAAGACCCGGGTCAATATTCAAAACAATTCTTTCGCCTGGGTCGTAGTTATCTCTCCATGTAGGACGGATAAGTAGCTTCTCTCCTATTGGTGTTGGGTGGAAATACTGTCTCCAGTTATTGAGCCAGTCCTCTTCCTCACAGCCCTTTGTTTCTATTTTATGGTCGATACCCTCTGCTGTATATCTTTCGCTGAGAAAAGCAATAGCCTCTGCTGGATTTTCCTCAGGGCTTATATAAACGTGGATAATCGCACGGCTTCTGTCCTTTTGCAAAAGCTCCTCGTCAATCAAATCAATATGTGCAATCTCTTGAACCTGCTCCTCGAGTCCTGTGTAGTCCTCAATATAAATTCCGTAAGGTACAACCATCTGGGCAATATCTCCAGCCTTATCCGCATCCTGGGGCAAAACTGAAATATTTATCTCTGTCCACTCCATGCCTCTCTTCCTTTCTGTCTGTTTTAACGATTTTATTATATACAAAATTGACGCCATGTTGTGAAACAATTATTTTTATAATCTCTTACATGGCGTCTGTTTATGCAAATGTATCAGTTCTCTTCAAACATTCTCTTTATCTTCTCAAAGAAGCCCTTTCTCTGGGCGTAATTTTTCTCTCCCGTTGAGTTGTCAAGCTTCTTAATAAGCTCTCTCTGAGCGTTTGTAAGGTTCTTAGGAACTTCGATTGTGACCTTAACATACTGGTCGCCTCTGCCTCTTCCGCCAAGATGCGGAATACCTTTGCCTTTAAGCTTAAAGATATCGTTAGGCTGTGTTCCCTCGTGAACGCTGTACTTTATCTTTCCGTCGATTGTAGGAACGGTGATTTCTGCACCCAAAGCCGCCTGAGCAAATGTAATCGGGATTTCACACCATACATCGTCACCACGGCGCTCGAATATCGGGTGAGGTCTTACATTTATATATACATGAAGGTCGCCTGCCGGGCCTCCGTTTGTACCGCTGTTGCCTCTGCCGGCTACATTTAAAATCTGACCCTCATTGATACCTGCGGGAATAGTAACGTCAACTGTTCCGTTTCTCTTTACTCTGCCGTTGCCGCCGCACTTCTTACATGGGTTATCAACAACTCTTCCCTTGCCCTTACAGGTGTCGCAGACTCTTGAGGTCTGAACAACGCCGAAAGGTGTTCTCTGATTTATTGTAACATGACCAGAGCCGCCGCAGGTTGGACAGGTTTTCGGTGAAGTGCCTTTCTGTGCGCCTGTGCCGTTACACTCGTCACAGGTTGTAATATGATTGTAATTAACCTGTTTTTTAGCGCCCTTTGCAGCTTCTTCAAAAGAAATATAAATTGTTGTTTCAACATCAGTGCCACGGACAGGGGCGTTAGGATTTGCGCTTCTTCTGCCGCCAAATCCGCCGAAACCTCCGAAAAAGCTGTTGAATATATCTCCAAGGTCAATGTCCTGACCGAAAGGACTGCCGCCTGCTCCGCCTGCGCCGAAGTTGGGGTCAACTCCTGCATGGCCGAACTGGTCATATCTTGCCCTTTTCTCCTTATCCGACAAAACCTCGTAGGCTTCGTTTACCTCTTTAAATTTAGCTTCCGCCTCTTTATCACCGGGGTTAAGGTCAGGGTGATATTTTTTAGCCATTTTACGGAAAGCTTTTTTTATGTCATCTTCTGAGGCATCCTTATTGATACCCAGAACCTCGTAATAATCTCTTTTATCTGCCAAATTTCTCACCTAACTTTTAAAAAATAATGCAGTCGTTTTGCACCGTAAAACCATAACAAGGTTTTGACTCTGACAATGTCAGACCTATAATAATATATTTAATAACACCGCTGTCTGTCAAGTATTTTTAAAGATTTTTTATTTTATCTTAAATCACAAGTCAAGGCGACAGCATTACTGCCGCCGCCTTTTAGTATTTTCAATCAATTAGTTCTGACCGTCAACATCTGTAAAGTCGGCGTCATAAACGTTTCCGTTTGGCTGTGCGCCGCCGTTTGGAGCCTGGCCGTAAGGATTGCCGCCCATGTTGCCCATGTCAGGTGCGCCCTGTGGGTTCTGCTGTGGAGCAGCCTGCTGATACATCTTTGAAGAAACCTCATAGAGCTTCTTCTGGAGGTCTTCCTTAGCAGCGTCAATCATTGTCTTATCGTTCTTAGCGATAGCGTCCTTAACAGCAGCAGCCTTTGTCTTGAGAGCTTCCTTGTCGGCAGCATCCATCTTGTCGCCGCTCTCGTTTACAAGCTTCTCAGCCTGATATGCCATGTTCTCAGCTTCGTTCTTAGCGTCAACCTCTTCACGGCGCTTCTTATCCTCTGCTGCATACTGCTCTGCTTCTCTAACTGCTTTGTCGATATCGTCCTTGGACATGTTTGTTGAAGAGCTGATTGTAATCTTCTGCTCCTTGCCTGTGCCAAGGTCCTTAGCGGATACGTTAACGATACCGTTAGCGTCTATATCAAATGTAACTTCGATCTGAGGAACACCTCTCATTGCCGGAGCAATGCCGGAAAGTGTAAAGAGACCCAGCTGCTTGTTATCTCTTGCAAATTCACGCTCACCCTGGAGAACGTTGATTTCAACCTGTGTCTGATTGTCAGCAGCAGTTGAGAAAATCTGGCTCTTCTTTGTTGGGATTGTTGTGTTTCTGTCGATAACCTTTGTCATAACGCCGCCCATTGTTTCAACACCAAGTGAAAGCGGAGTAACGTCCAAAAGGAGAAGTCCTTCAACTTCGCCGCCGAGAACGCCGCCCTGGATAGCAGCACCTACTGCAACGCACTCGTCAGGGTTGATGCCCTTGAATGGCTCTTTGCCGATAAAGTTCTTAACAGCTTCCTGAACAGCCGGAATTCTTGAAGAACCACCAACCATCAAAACCTTATCAATTTCGCCGATCTGAAGTCCGCTGTCGGAAAGAGCACGTCTAACAGGACCCATTGTGCTTTCAACAAGGTCTGAAGTAAGCTCGTTGAACTTTGCTCTTGTAAGAGTCATGTCAAGGTGCTTAGGACCTGTTGCGTCTGCTGTGATAAATGGAAGGTTAATGCTTGCTGTTGTGATACCTGAAAGGTCAATCTTTGCCTTTTCAGCAGCTTCTTTAAGTCTCTGCATAGCCATCTTATCGCCTGAAAGGTCGATACCTGTTTCTGACTTAAAGCCCTGGATCATCCAGTTGATAATTCTCTGGTCAAAGTCGTCGCCGCCGAGACGGTTGTTACCTGCTGTTGCCAAAACTTCCTGAACGCCGTCGCCCATCTCAATGATGGATACATCGAATGTACCGCCGCCCAAGTCGTAAACCATAACCTTCTGGTCTTTTTCCTTGTCTATACCATATGAAAGAGCCGCAGCTGTTGGCTCGTTGATAATTCTCTTAACGTCAAGACCTGCAATCTTACCTGCGTCCTTTGTTGCCTGACGCTGTGCGTCTGTGAAGTATGCAGGAACTGTGATAACTGCCTGTGTTACTTTCTCGCCCAGGTATGCTTCTGCATCAGCCTTAAGCTTTTGAAGAATCATAGCGGAAATTTCCTGTGGTGTGTAGCTCTTGCCCTCGATATTTACCTTGTAGTCGGAGCCCATTTCTCTTTTGATTGAAGAAACTGTGTTAGGGTTTGTGATAGCCTGACGCTTTGCAACCTGACCTACAAGTCTTTCGCCGCCCTTAAATGCTACAACTGACGGAGTTGTTCTTGAACCCTCAGCGTTAGGGATAACTACAGGCTCGCCGCCTTCGATAACTGCTACACAAGAGTTTGTTGTGCCTAAATCTATACCTATTGTCTTTGCCATAATAAATTCCTCCCGATAATACTTATATCATAAATTAGTATGTTGTCTGTTTAATTTTTATCAGTCACAGTTGGCAACCTGCACCATTGCGTGTCTGATTACTCTGTTTCCTATTTTGTAACCTTTCTGGAAAACCTGAGAGATTGTGTTTTTACCAAGCTCTGCATTTTCCGCTGTGGAAATTGCGTTGTGAATTTCCGGGTTGAACTCTTCTCCAACTTCTCCGAAAACCTCAACCTTTAATTTAGCAAGTGATGCGGCAAGCTGATTTTTTACAAGCTCAAGTCCTTTTTTAAATTCATCCGGAGCGTCGCCCATATTCATCAGTGCCATATCAAGGCTGTCTGCTACAGGCAAAAGCTGTTCAACTGCCTTTGCTGTAGCGTCGTCATAAATTGAAAGCTTTTCCGCCTGAGTGCGCTTTCTGTAGTTGTCGTACTCTGCGGCAAGTCTTAAATAGCTGTCCTTTTGAGCCGCCAATGCGTCCTGAGCCTTTTTAAGCTCTTCTGCATTTTTGTCCTGTGTTTCTTCCACAGGCTCCTGATTTGCCTCAGCCTCAGTCTGAACCTTGGTTTCCTGAGCTTCGGTGTTCTTCTCTTCTTTTTTCTTATCGTCCTCTGTCGCAAGACGGATCACGGATTTGAGTGGCTGTGTGATCTTGTCATCTTCCACTTCTTTCGGTCCGGTTACTACAGAACCAAATTCCACACCTCTTGCAGTCTCAACGATTACCTTATCACCGGTCTTGATCTCAAGTTTTCCCGGTGAAAAGAAATATATTTTCCCGGCAGTTCTGAATCTAACGCCTATTACCTTCGTCATATGATTAGTTCTCCTTTATGGTCAGGAACAAAAGCTCCATAACCAGATCGAAGTTAACATTCGCTTTCAGTCTGGCTTTCGCTTTCTCAAGGCTCTCCAGGATCAGTTCGATTCCTTCATAAGAGCTCTTTCTCGCCTGTTCTTTTATACTCTGTAACTGGTCTTTGAATACGACCTTGTCAATCTCTTTTGTTGCTTTATATAATAAGACATCCCTGTACCAGATCATGATAATGTCCAGGTAGTCTGTGATCTCTAATTTATATACGGATATATTCTTAACCGCAGCAACGATTTCATTTAATTCCATCTCACTGATATGCTTCAGAAGCTGTACCGCTTCTTCTCTGATCTCGTTAAAATGATCGGAATTGGCCAGCATGATCGCACGTCCCATATTACCCTGTGCAAATGCCGTGCACATATCTGCTTTATAATCCGGGATCTCCAGATTCTCCATCAGATACTTTTTGATCAGTGTATCTTTGATATTACGCAGCTTTAACATTACACATCTGGAATTGATCGTCGGAAGTAATGTCTCCGCATTCTCCGTCAGCAGCAAGAAAACTGCATATGACGGCGGTTCCTCGATCGTCTTCAGGATCGCATTCTGTGCCTGCGGTGTCATCATATCTGCCTGTGGGATAATGTAGACTTTGTACGGTCCCTGATATGGTTTGATATCCACAGTGTTATTCACCTGTGTACGGATATCATCTACGCTGATGCTGTTCGGCTTTTCATGTGTCACACGGATAATGTCCGGATGATTGCCACTCTCTGCCTGCTTGCAGGAATGACATTTTCCACATGGTTCATTGTCCCCGGTCTCACACAAAAGCGTCATGGCGAACAGATTCGCCAGCATCTTCTTACCGGAACCTCTCTCCCCGTTCAGAATATATGCATGAGAGACCCTGTTATTCTCTACTGCACTGCTGATATATTTTAATATGTCTTTGTGGCCAACCACATCTTTAAAGCTTCCCATCTCGTATTACCTCTACTATCTCTTCTTTGCATCGTACTTTATCATCATTCTGATATCTTCTTGTAATTCCTGCTTTCTTCAGATTATCCTCCGAAAAATCTTTCTGATCAGCCAGAAATCTTCTGCAGACTTCTTCATAGCCCGGATGATCCTGCTGCTGTTCTCGCACGATCGCGCGCATCAAGCGTTCTTTGTCCTCCACTTCGATATAAAGCGGGATCAGGTTCTCATTTCCATAGTACTCTTTTGTCTTTATATAAGACTCCAGTGTACCGATCATGAGATAATCATTTTCATCCAGATTAATCTGTCCATCATCTATTGTAGCATATTTCCAGTCCCCATACACGGTTTGATAGGTGCGAAGTTCAATTATTTTACCCTCTTCACGGTATTTTTCAAGTATTTCATCCGTTACGAAGTAATATTCCACTCCATCTTTCTCGCCTTCACGCATCGGTCTGGTCGTATATAAAGTTAAAGTCTTAAGTTCCGGAAGATCCTTTCTGATATCTTTGTAAATCGTATCCTTTCCCGAAGAGCTTTTACCCATCATGTAGTATATCTTACCCATCTATCCACACCTCTATGCCATCTTCCGATTGAAG
>ERZ779866.91-NODE-91-length-90381-cov-12.174988_pt1 | contig 90381 bp, 54 predicted proteins | sample MGYA00511248_ERZ779866 | MGnify/ENA primary metagenome ERZ779866 (study PRJEB29588, sample SAMEA2155758) | human gut metagenome | biome: human gut; feature: human-associated habitat; material: faeces | place: Denmark | collected 2008/2010 ... | reverse complement strand
TACAGGAGGAGCCTCTCCTGGTGATATCAGGTATAAAGATCAGAATGGAGATAAAAAGATTACGGCTGAAGATCGTGTTAATTTAGGTAATACTTTCCCTGGAGTTACTTTCGGTTTACAATTGGGGGCCAGTTACAAAGGCTTTGATATCGCGACAACTATTCACGCTGTTGCTGATGTGCAGGGTTATTTGACAGGTACAGCTGCTCAGGCATTTGCTAATGGAGCTAGTGCATTGGAAGCTCAAAAAGATCGTTGGACTCCCAATAATCTGAATGCTTCTTATCCGCGGCTTTCGCTGAATAATGCCAGCCGGAATTATACTCAGACAAATTCATTCTTTATGGAAAATGCAAGTTATATAAAGATGAGGAATTTGCAAATAGGTTATTCACTGCCTAAGTCTATCTTAAGTAACCTATTTGTTGAAAAGTGCCGTTTTTATGTAAATGCAGACAATTTGTTTACAATAACCAGTTTCAGAGGGTTTGACCCGGAAACACCCTGGGGAGGAGGGAATATTTATCCGATGGTTACTTCTTATACATTTGGTTTAAATCTTGTATTCTAATCATTAATGATGACAAACATGAAAAAGTATATATTTATATGGATTATAGGGATAATGTTTCCCTTATTTACTGCTTGTAATGATGGTTTCCTGGATTTGAATCCAAGGGATCAGTTATCAGAACAGACATTCTGGGCAACGGAAACGGATGCTTTTAATGCGCTGGTAGGTGTTTATTCCCGTTATACGGATGGAGATAATGTATGGATGTATTATGATCATATTCTTGGACTTCCTGCCCGTAGTGATGAAGCTGTCAATGTGTGGAAAGGTAATGATTATAATAACTTAGGTGCGGGAAATAACAGTCCTTCAATGTGGTATACAAAAGAATTGTGGTCTATTCGTTATCGTATCATTCGTACATGTAACGTCTTTTTGACCAACATAGATAAACCTCAAATGGATGATACAAAGCGTGAACAGATGAAAGGAGAAGTAAAATTCTTACGTGCTTTCGCTTATCATTTCTTATTGAACAACTGGGGAGGTGTTCCTATTATTGAGGAACCTTTAACGCTGGAAGAGTTGAAACGCCCGAGAAATACAGCAGAAGAGGTTTTGGATTTTATATTGAAAGATTTGGATGAGGCTGCCAAAGTTAGCTGGATTACAAAGCTCCCGTAGCTGCAGCTATCCTCTACGCCGCCTAATGCATTAGTGATGCCGGCAGGGCAATATACTTTTATGGATTATATAAAGGTGGGACTTTCTTCGCAGATTATTATGGGAATGCTAGTGGTATTTGTACTTCCTTTATTGTTGCCTTTCTAAAAAATTAGGATAGAAAAAAAGTTTCAACGGTTGGTTCCGGAAGTTTACCCCGTTGAAACTTTTTTAATATACTTCTTACTATCTGTTTTTATTCAGCAGTTCTTTCGTAGGACATTCAAAGTTACTGATGGGAAGATGTACTTTCCGTAAATCCTTTAATTCGTGTACGGGTCGCTCAATGTCGAAAGGAATGGGCATCCCGGAGAATTTCTGGAAGTAAAGCAGGCAGGCGTCTTTCCACCAAACAGCATCACGGGCTTGTATCTTTAAGTGAGACTGTACTTCGTGAAAACGTTCCGCGTCAATATATTTTTCCGCTGCATCCCATATCTTTTGGAAGTCTCTGACTTGCCGGACACCTTTGTCATAACGATAACAAAGCTCATCCCATAGGTTGTAGCCGTTTTTCATGCGATGTGTCCAGGGAACATGGTGAAACCACAGGAGATATTCTTCAGGACAGGTTTCGATATTGTCATATTGTTGTGCCAAAGCTTTGGGATACTGCGCAACGGCATTACTGCCTTTGCTGCTGCGGTCGAAACCTATTCCTTGTTTATCGGCTTTGTGATAGTAGGGTGGAAGCCAGTCAGGACGAGCACCGGGAACATTGCACCACGGTTCGGGTCCGTAATGATGTCCCCATGCAAAAATATGATGCAAACCGAGCGGCATCATGTAATTCACAACCGCTTCATGGCTATCAAGCATCATCTTTTTGAGTTGAAAGTTGAGCGTTGAAAGTTGAGAACCGGGAAGTATTAAATCAAAAGTTTGTTTTAGCCATTCATCGGCGATTTCTTCAGCCGATAAAGTCGGTTGCCATGCCAACCGTCCGAAAGCATACCAGTTAGCTTGTGCAAAAGTATGTCCGCACCAGTTCACATCCGTACCTATATTGGCGACACCGGCTATCGCTTTTAAGGAAGCAGGGGCAACAAAGTTGAAGAATTCTTTCCACATCGGAGCCAGATAAGCAAGATGGTTGGAATGCCCTAGATATTCTTGTGTCACCTGAAACTCTGCCATCAAGGGTGTGTACTGCATAGCGCCGAACAGCGGGCTGTACGGTTCGCGGGGTTGGAAATCTATTGGTCCGTTTTTTATCTGGACAATGACATTATCCCGGAACTGTCCGTCTAAAGGCTTAAACTCCAGATATGCCTGTTTGGCGCGGTCGGCATCGGAAGGACTATACACGAAAGCGCGCCACATGACGATGCCTTTGTAAGGTCTCAGTGCATCTGCCAGCATGTTGGCGCCTTCGGCATGGGTGCGTCCGAAGTCACAAGGACCGGGCTGTCCTTCGGAATTGGCCTTTACCAGAAAACCTCCGAAGTCGGGAATGATACGGTAGATTTCTTTAATTTTGCTTTTCCACCAGCGAATGACTTCCTTGTTGAGAGGGTCGGCAGTATTTAAACTGTCGAGTGTCATAGGAGATGCGAAGTTGACGGAAAGATAAACACGTAGTCCGTATGGACGGAAAATGTCTGCCAATGCTTTTACCTTTTGCAAATATTCGGCGGAAAGAATTTTGGGATCCGCATTTACATTATTCAATACCGTACCGTTGATACCGATGGAAGCATTGGCTCGGGCGTATGCCTTGTATCTGTCGGAAAGGGTATTCGGCAGTTCTTTCCAATTCCAAAGTGACTGTCCTGCATAGCCGCGTTCTATGGTACGGTCCATATTATCCCAATGGTTAAGGATGCGGAGATTGTAAACCGGATTCTCTGTTAATTGAGATTTAGAATCCGAGAGTGGAAAATTGGTAGTTTGTTGTAACCTGAGTAGGTGATAGGCGGCATAAAGCAATCCCTTCTCGGTAGGGGCGGAGAGAATGACCGTATTGTCCTTGCAACGGATGCGGAAACCTTCGGGCTTCAACTGCTTGTCCTTTTGTATGACAAGCCAGACAGGAGCTCCTTGCCATGCTTTCTGCAATTCTTCAACGGCGATGTCTAACGTAGACGATTGGTAGGGAGCCGAAACTTGCGCACGAGCATTGGTCGGTAGTCGAAGCCACAAATGGCTACCGTCTTCGGCAGCCATTTGGGTAACGAATACTATTGTGATATAAAAAAGCGAAAAAATTCTGTATTTCATGTTATATCCGGGGTTATTGTCCGTCAATAGTGATTATTTTTCCATCGGCATCATATTCCAGTTCGCAAACTTTCAGGCTGCGGAGCCAGGTCTTTCCGTTGGAAGGTACACAGTCGTGGTGGAATAGATACCACTTTCCTTTATATTCTACGATGGCATGGTGCGTAGTCCAACCCACTACTGGAGTAAGGATAACGCCCTGATAAGTGAAAGGACCGTAAGGATTATCGCCAATGGCGTAGCACAGACGATGCGTATCACCGGTAGAGTAGGAAAAATAATATTTACCGTTATACTTATGCATCCAGCTGGCTTCGAAGAAACGACGCTCGTTATCACCTGCGGTTAGCGGTTTACCGTTTTCATTTAAAATGATTAGGGCTTTCGGTTCTTCAGCGAATTCCAGCATGTCTTTGCTGAGTTTGGCTACACGAGAGGGCAAAGCTTGTTCATCGCCTTCGGGCAAGACTGCGCATTCCAATGCTTTGTTGTCGCGATAGCGTTGCAATTGTCCGCCCCATAAACCACCGAAATAGATATAGAAATCACCGTCTCCGTTATCAAAAACAGCAGGGTCGATACTATAACTGCCTTTCATCGGATTGGCTTGCGGAATGAACGGCCCTTCAGGTTTGTCACTGATAGCCACACCGATGCGGAAAATATCATTTTGGTCTTTTAGAGGGAAATACATATAGTATTTTCCATCTTTCAGAACTACGTCGCAATCCCACAGTTGGCGGCCGGCCCAGGGAATGTCCTCTACCTGAAGAACTACTCCGTGGTCTTTGATTTCACCGTTCATAATGTCGTCGGTGGAGAAAACATGATAGTCTTTCATGTTGAAGTGATCGCCATTATCGTTTTCTCTGATGCCGCTCTCCCAATCGTGACTGGGGTAGATATAAACTCTATCGTTGAAAACATGTACGGCAGGGTCTGCCATATAATTTCCCGGAACCAGGTATCTCATTTCTTTTTTCATGGTGAAGCAAAATTAGTGATTAGTTATTGAATTATTCGTTTATAGGATTTGATTTATCATTTTTCTTTTTTCATATTGTTGTAGTCTCCCTGTTCATTATAATCCCCTGTGGCATATATACCGACCATAGTGCCTGTAAAGCCACCGGCTGTTTGGGTGCTGAGTAAATCAGCGGAAACGGGTTCGCCTGCCTGTACCCAATCTGTTTGGGGGCTGAAAGAGTAGGAGAAAGTATAATAAACGCTTTCGCCTGCCGTTTGCGGTTCATTACCGGTTACTTTCAGATAAATCTTTTTATCGGCATCCGATTCTTGCAAAGGTATTGCAGTTTCGGTATTGGGCTTGCCCATACTGTAAGCAATCAGTTTCAAGCAAGGCTTGCCTTGTTCGTCCAGTGCCTTGCCGAAACAGATGTTATATTCATCATTATGGAATAGGATAATGCCGGCAAAATCTTCCGGAGCCGTGGGTAAGAAGTTGACGGCTGTTTGCGCATCGAACTCGTTATTGGTAATCCAGCGGCCGATGACCGATGGCTGTTTACGGTCGTTAATTCCTATGCTACGGGCTGTCAAAGTCAGTTTTCCGTCTTTACCTATTTCATAATAAGAACTCTGTGGGGTGCGGATGAAGAATGCTTCATCAGCCAGCCCGTTACTTGTCCAAAGTGGAGTGGGAGTAAGGGAACGATTGGTGTAATGGAGGGTCTCGCCCGCAGGAAGAATAATAGGTTGCCCGTCTTTCCAATCAATAGGGAGGAGGTATGTTTCGCGCCCCATTACATCGTGTCCGTCGCGATAGGGGCGTACAGCAAGGAATACGGCATACCAATCACCTGCAGGAGTTTGCACCAAATCGGCATGGCCGGTACAAGTGACTGGATTAGGACGGTCATGGGGCAGGTCATGTTGTGTCAATATCGGGTTGGTACCGCACGGCTTGAAAGGTCCGAAAGGAGAGGAAGCCGAGAAGATGACCTCGCAATGATTGGGACCTGTACCGCCTTCGGCTGCCATCAGGTAGTAAGTATCGTTGATATGGTAAAGGTGCGGGCCTTCTATCCAACTGGGATGTTGCGATTTGTCTACACCGCCGTCTATAATCACTTTTTGTTCTCCTACGGTACGGTTATTTTTCCAGTCAAATTCGCGTATCCAGATAGCGCGGTGCCCGCTGTATTCCGGCTTTTCGGCTGGGGCGTCGTTGTTTACAATATAGGACTTACCATCTTCATCAAACAAGAAACCGGGGTCTATACCGCCTACTTCGGGTAGGAAGACCGGATCGCTCCATTCTCCTTTTTTAGGGTCATCGGTTGTTACGAAGAAGTTACCGCCACCGTCTACTGCTGTAGTAATCACGTAGAAGAGCTTGTTGTGCGGATTGTATTTGATGTCCGGAGCATAAATGCCTCCGCTGATGCGCAAACCGTCTTTCAACGGTAATTGAGAGGGACGGTTCAATACATATCCCAGTTGTGTCCAGTCTTTAAGATTGGTGCTGTGCCAGATGGGAATTCCGGGATAGAATGCAAATGATGAGTTCACCAGATAGTAGTCATTTCCTGCACGGCAGATGCTGGGATCGGGATAACAACCGGGAAGCAGGGGATTGACCGGCCGGGAACCGGAGGTACTGTCATTCTGTATATTGCTTTCGGTATCGTTTTCAACGGAATAAGTAAAGTTGTCAAAGGTGGCGTTCTTGGGCGACAATAGCTCGCGCAAGAACGGTTTGGGCTGATGATTGCGGTCGAAGAGAAGGGGATACTCCTTACGGCCTTTTACGGGGAAATCATTCTTCCACGAATCACCGTCGCTCACGCCCCATACGGTTACACGGTCCATAACATCGGCATGCTTCACGAACAGGTCGAAGAACGCTTTCATACGTGCGTTCCAGATTTTGGATACTGAATCGGGCAGTGCATCAGGATAAGGGTTCATGGCTGCCTTAAAGGCAACGGTATCACTGATATTGGCACCTTCATGTACAGTAGGCAGCGCGCTCATTTCCCATTCAGTAATCATTAACTTCACACCGGTAGAGGCGAAAGCAAGCATACTCTTTTCGAACTCTTCTATGTTGGGATAGTCCATACCCATATGCCCTTGCATACCTATGGCATCGATACGCAAGCCCCGTTTCTTCAGGTCGTTGATGATTTTCACGTAAGTGTTTCTTTTAGAGGGGTTGCTCATACCGTAATCATTGAGGTAGAGTTCTGCTTCCGGATCGGCTTCATATGCGTATTGGAAGGCGAGCGGTATGTATTCCTCACCTAAAATTTGGTAGAACCGGCTGTTACGGTACGAACCGTCATCTGCCACTGCTTCGTTCACTACATCCCAACCTTTGATGCGCCCTTTATAGCGATTTACAACCGTTGTGATATGTTCTTTCATTCGTTGTTTCATGATGTCCGGTGAAACGTTCTTACCTTCTTTGTCTACACAGAACCAGGGAGCGCATTGCGAGTGCCAGATGAGGCAATGACCGATAACAGCCATGCCGTTCTTTTCACCATATTCTACTATGGAATCGGCAGCACCGAAATTATATCTGCCTTCTTCAGGGTGAATATTTACGCTTTTCATGCAGTTTTCTGCAACGATAGAGTTGAAGTGTCGTTTTATGAGCCTTGTTGCCGCACTGTCTTTACCGGCTACTTGCCGGGTGTTCAATGCTACGCCAACAAGGAATTTGTCACCGAACGCCTCTTTCAGGGATAGGTTTTGAGGTGTCGTTTGCTTGATACCGCAACCTGCCAATAATAGAATAGCGGCAAGTGCGGACAATAAAGTTCTTTTTATTTTCATGGTATTTTGTTTAATGAATGATCACCTGTTTCTGTTTTCTATCTCCTTGTTGATTTCGTCAATCCGTTCATCGTCTAACTCATATTTTGAGATGATAAACATGGCAATTATCAGCAATATGGCAGGGATGATGGCTACTAACCAGAGAATGCCTTGTTCGGCAAGTGGAGATTGGCTGACGGCGTTGTTCTTATCGAATCCTACATAGGCAAGTACCAGTCCCGGTACTACACCGCCTAATGCCATTCCTGCTTTATAGAATATACCGGTAAGAGCATTTACAATACCTGAAATACGTTTTCCGGTGGTGTATTCGCCATAGGAGATAACTTCCGGAACTAAGGCCCACATATAGCCTGTAGCAACGATAACTCCGGTGGATTTTATAAATTGTGCCACATAAACAAGCCATATCTGGCTCTTTAATGACGGTATCATCGATATGATATAGAGTAGGGCCATGCCTACGATTGCTATGGACAGAAATACATTGAACATGGCACGTTTGCCTATCTTCCTCTTAATCCACGGGACTAATGGCATGAAGATAAATGCCGGGATTGAGCCGAGCGCCATAAAGTTCGCCATTTGGTCGCTGGTTCCGTGTACATTGTACAACATATAATAAGACCCTGCCGAATTACCCACAGCCATCATGGCAAATGCTGTAATGAAGAAGAATGCAAGAATACGCAAGGGCCTGTTGCGCTTAAACTCCTCCCAAAGGTCTGACACCTGTACTTTTTCTGTTTCTTTGGCATCCATAACGACACGTTCTTTGCATTGTGTAAAACAGAACACCAGTAAAAGCAGTCCGGCAATCGCATAAATAGCCATGGTATAAAACCAGGCATTGGCGCTTTCTGCTGTATTAGTCATTCCGTCGGCTGACAGACTTGCCACCAACTTAGGAATACCATAGGCTACCGCTAGTCCACCTGTATTGGCAAGAAACATACGTACACTGGTCAATGTGGTTATTTCGTCCGTATCACGTGTGAGCGATGCGTTTAGTGCGCCATAGGGAACGTTAATCAGCGTGTAAAGCATAGACAAACCTACATAGGTAAAGTATGCATAGACCAGCGAGCCGGAGAATCCGTTCCAAAAGCAAAGTATGGCGAAGCCGGTGAGAGGGATTCCCGCCAATATCAGATAAGAACGGTATTTACCGAGTTTGGGGTTGTGTTTGTCTACGAATGCGCCTACTAAGGGATCCCATAGTACGTCTACTACTCGGATTATGAGGAACATGAATGCGGCTGCCGATGGTTCCAATCCGTATACGTTCGTATAGAATATTAGCAGGTACATACATACTGTCTGGTAGATAAGGTTTTGTGCCAGATCGCCCGAACCAAATCCAATTCGTTGAAGCCATGACAGTTTGTAAAAACCTTTAGACTCTTCATTCGTTTTTATTGACGTTTCCATAATATCGGATTTTTATTAGTTCTTTGATTTCATTTTTTTATAGGCAATGTTTCCAATACTTTGTTTGCTACACGTCTGCCCAATGTCTTTTTGTCGAGCGGATGAATATCGTTCCATTCTCCTAAGTCGTTGTTACGTATAAGAAAAGCATTAGGAGTGGTTTGGGCCGCTTTTGCTTGTTCTAAACGCATTTCTGCCCATGCCTTGCGGCCGCTGATGTCTTCCTTGGATAGATAGTCTGCCAGTTCCACTATATAAAAAGGTAATTCCGGTTGACTGAAAGTACGTCTCCAGTCGGCCATCATGGCTGTAAGGAGAGTGGCGTATTCATTCCGCCGTGATACGTTTGATTCGCCCTGATACCATACTGTGCCTCGTAACGTGTAATGTTGCAAAGGAGCTATCATGGTATTGTACAGACATACGGGTTTGTAACAGAAGAACATCATGTTTGGAGCCGACGGCATAGGGGTTCCCAAACGGTATTTCCATTCTTCTTTCAGATTGATGCTCTCATCATCGCAGATAAGCTTATACGGTTTTTCCTGTACAAATTCCGGTTGTCCGCCATTACTGATGATGCGTACGGTAATATTGTTAACTCCCGGTTTCAGTATCCCGGCTGGAATACGGTAGATACGGGGTGGATATTGATAGCCGGTAGTTCCTGCAAATGTACCGTTTACGTATACGGAGTCCGCATCTATGATGCAACCTAATCGCAGAGTGACTTCTTTGTTGTTCCAAGTTTGCGGTATTTCCACGTTTTGGCGAAGCCAGTGTGAGCCGGCAATGGGATTCAATCCGTCATTGCCCCATGTACGAGAAAACATGTTCACTGTTTGCCAATTGCTATCATCATAATTTGAGGCATACCAGGGGGTCTTTTCGTGTAGTCCGGCATCGCTGCGATAAAGTGATAAATTCCAGCGATAGAAACTTTCTCCTTCCAGTTTCTTAATATGTGCGCAATAGGCATCATCTTCATACAAACGTTTATCGTTGATGTATATGGGAAATTCCTTTAATCCCTCTTCGCTGATCCAAGCTTCTATGGGGGTACCACCCCAACTGGAGTTGATAATGCCTACGGGCACTTTGGTTTTTTCATACATCTCTTTGGCAAAGAAGTAGGCGAGGGCGGAGAAGTTCATTACGTTCTCTTGTGTCATAGGTTTCCAGCTTGTAGCGGAGAGTGTTTCTTGTGGTGCATGGAAGTTGTAAACTTTAGGTATGATAATCTGCCGGATTCTTTCATTGCTGTATTCGTTAATCTCTGTGGCGAACATATCTGTCACCCGGCTGACGGGCAGTTCCATATTCGACTGTCCAGAACAGAGCCATACATCGCCTATCAATATATCGTTCAGTTTGATGTCGTTGATTCGCATCAGATACGGGCCGCCTGCTTTCATTGACGGTAGTGTTACGCTCCAGTGTCCGTTGTTGTCAGCGGTGGCGGCATACTTCTTTTTCATGAATGTTACACTGACACTTTCGCCTGCATCAGCAGTTCCCCATATTTTAACAGGTTGTTCACGTTGTAACACCATCCCATCCGAAATTAAAGCAGGCAGCTTCACTTTTGCATCCGTTTGCAAGGCGGTGCAAAAGCAAAGCAGCACTGCTACTCCTAACCTAATCTTATCATAAATCAAATATTTCATATTTCAAATCTTTTTATGGTGTATGAATATCAATTTTATTGATATTCATACAATTGTACATATAGTATCTTGAATTCTCCTACCGATATTCGTACGTGGCGCCCCTGATGGTCTTGGTCGCCGTTCAATCGGCGGATATAACGGAACTTTCCTTCTTTGTCCACCTCTACTTCATCCACATGACCGATACCGCAACGCATTCCTTGAAACTTTTCTTTTTTTGTCTTTATCTGTTCGTTACTTAAGGCGAATCCGTCTTCACCTAGTTGTTTTCGTATCTTGGAACCCGGTTTCTCCGAAGTCTTGGCAAATTCCAAAACGATACCGCTACCAGCTACAATATATTCGTTCTTGGATAGTTTTAGAATGAGGCCGCCACCTTCGGGCCATGTGCTGCCGTCTGTGGCGCGTGAGTCCCACGGTAGTGTGAAATAGTGTCGGCAGGTTATTGATAAGTCATCATCCGTAATGATACGTTCTTTGTATTTTTGGCTGAAAAGGAGTCCTTTCATTATTCCTTTGCCTTGATATTCAGTGAGTAAGGGCATTAGTTCCTTTAGCTTGGTATAGCTTTGAGCTAAAGGAGAACAGGAAGAATCAGAGCCATCCTCTATGGAGAATGGACTGATACCGATAGCATCATGCTCGCCGAAAATATAGAAAGCACGTACTCCGTTATTATCTGTCAGGCGGATTTCTGGGATAAAAAGAGGGTTGTTATGCAGTTTGTACTGTGCTACCCAATCGGTGAAACCGTCGTCGTACAGGTCTGGCGCTAAGATGTCGATATTGGGTGCTCCGCAATGCCACACGTCGATAAGATGTGCCAACGGCCCCGCCGAAGGATATTCACCCGGTTTACGTTCTCGACTATTCATGGCGGCATTGACGTATAAAGGTACGTTATAGATGAAACGGGCGGTTTGTGCCATTCGCTCTACGTAGCGGGCGTAGTGCCATGCCATGAATATTTCGTCGGTATAGATGTCTGCACCGAATACTTCTTGCCATGTACCTTGTTTCTTACAGCCTTGGATTTCCCATTTCTTTATCATTTGGGGATGTAGTGTCTTTTTATTTTTTTGCAAATAGTTCATTAATTCTGTGGGAACAGGAGCACGGAATGCTTTGTCTGCTTCTTGGGAATAGTCGCGTGCATCTTCCAGCATGCCTATCTCATTTTCTATTTGTATCATAATGACGGTACCTTTTTCTTTGTCAATTGCAGCGATGTGCTGTAACCATGCCGAAAAGGCACGGTTGTCCGCTTGATAGACATTCTCGGAGAAAGCGCTGGCTATTTCCAATGGTTTACCTGTTTGCGTGTAGGCGCGAGGATATTTTTTATAGTTCTCTTTGAACCAGAGAGGGGCATAACAACTCATGGAGTTTTTCCAGGCTCCGAACCATAAGAAGACGACTTTCAGATTGTTCCGGCGTGCTTGTTGCAGGACTTTGTCGGTAAGTGTAAAATCGAAGTGACCTTCGGTAGGTTCTGTTAAATCCCAGTATGCAGGCACGAGGACGGTATTTAATCCCATTCTTTGTAATTTAGGAAAAATCCGCTCGATGTCTTGTATGGATGAGGCAGATGAATTACCGAGCTCGCCGCCTAATATAAGGAAAGGTTTACCGTCTACGATAAGTTGGGTAGTAGTGCCTTGTCTTTTTAAGTAACTTTTTTGTGCAGCGGCTTGTTCAACAGTAAAAATATGGATAATAAAAAGTAGTATTAAATATCTGCTTGTCTTTTGCAGATAAATTTCGAAAGCAAGGAAATATATTCCGAGAGTTTGCTGATATGTTTTGAATTTGTTTTTCATGTCACAAAGATAGCAGGTAATTTATGAAGAAGCTTTTGTTGGTATTATACAATGCTTTGTTTTTGTTACATGCTGTTTGCTAGATGTTACATAAAGTGTTATACAGCGTACATTATTATACTATCTGCCATTCTTCACGGCATTCTGAATGGCAGATAGTACTATTTTATCAAGACCTATTTATTCATAGACCTTTTCCCAATCGGTACCAGTGAAACCTTCGCTGATGTCTTTTCCTGCAATACCATCGCATACACCTTTATAGGCATGTTTGCGTGCATAATTGGCATCGAAGAGGTTGGGAGATTGATCCTTTAACCAATATTGGTGTTCATCAGGATTATCACTGAGTGTCCAAATAGTGATACCGGATTGTTGTGTCTCAGGAATATTCTCCTTATATGATTCAAAAATCATTTGATATACATCTGATTGGGTTGCGAGTTGTTCGGCAGAAGGTGTAGCGGTGCCCAATGCCACATCCAATTCTGTTACACGGATAAGTTTTCCGGTTGCTGCTAAAGTTTTGAACATGGCATCTATTTGTTCTTTTGTGATACCGGAAGCTGTGACGTGCATCTGGGTACCTATACCGTCTACGATGGCTGCACCGGTCGAGTTGTTCTGGTCTATATATTTTACGAACTCTATTAAGGCTGCCAATTTGTTCGGGTTGGTTTCCAGGTTGTATTCATTTACAAAGAGACGGGAGCCTTGCGCACAGTATTGTCGGGCATATTCAAAAGCTTTGGTTGCATACTCTTTACCAAGATAATATCCCCAGTAGAAATGGCCATTGCCAGTTTCGTTAGACCAATTTAGATTTAATCCGTTGACTGCATCTTCCGTGGGTGCCATATCTGCTTTACCTTCGCTGTCTGTACCGCCAAAAGCTCCGTCTATACCACGCCATTGACAGTTATCGGTGATAGGTTCATTGATAACGTCCCAGTCTTTAATACGGTCGCCAACGTGTTCTGCCATACCTTTTATCCAAGATTCCATAGCGTTGAGTAAAACGGTTTTCTTTTCTTGAGCTGTCTTAGGTATATAGGTAATGGTAGTGCTACGGGTTACTGCTTTAGTCTGCGGTTCTTTCTTTAAACCGAATTTGATATTATCTACATGGAATGTCGCTGCGTTTTTGCCGAAATTGATAAGAATACGATCTATATTTTCTTTGGTACAAGTGTATTCATATTCACATAAAGTCCAATCAGTACTCAAAGTAAATGCATGGTATCCTTCGCCTGAGTAATCATTGCTGTTTTGTGAGGCAAACTGTACTCCGCTGCTGTTTATCGTAGATTTTGCATAGAATTGGATAATATACGTTTCTCCTACAGCCAATGGCTCATTAAATGTATAGGCAAATTGGGCAGCATAGTAGTCATCTCCGTCTGAAGGATTGACTAGCACTACGCAGTAATCACTTTTATATCCTTCTTCCTTTGCTGATACATTTGTGCTTGAACTATTACCCCAGCTTCCCCAGCTACCTTTGGTACCACCTTCAAAATCACTGTTATCACCGGCAAGAATATTTGTCATGGTATCGTCTATCTTGAGTCCGAATTCAATATCATCAATATAATAAGTGCCGCCAACTTCTCCGAAATTCAGTATGATGCGGTTCACATCTTCATAAGTGGTAATAAATTCATATTCGTAGGTGTTCCACATACTACCGATATCGAATGTGTTATATCCTCCTTGACTTCCATAATTTGTTCCGTTTTGATATTGAAATTGTAATTTTCCGGCATTGGAAGAGGATTTAGCTTTAAATTTAATGATATATTCTTTGTTCGCTTGTAGATAAGTGTCAAATGTATAACCGCATTGTGCGGTATAGGCCGCTCCGGCATTATCTCCTTTATTCTTTAATGCCATACATGCCGTACCGTCTTCTCCGATACCGTTTTCGATCGTTTGTTCTTCTTTATTATCACCCCAGGAACTCCAGCCACCAGAAGTGCCATTATTGAAGTCGGATGCATCACCGGTAAGTATGTTGGCAACATTGCTGTCGCTTTCTATATTCATTTGGGGAGCGATCAGTGACTTCAGATAATTCTGGTTCTGTTGCGTGTGCCAGATAAAGTTATGACCATAGATCTGGATGTCTGTCGGTACCGCTTCCAGAAAGGCATCGACTGTTGTGAGTTTTAATGTTCCGTCGCTTTGTACAACAGTCTGATGTTTCATTGCATTTCCTGTTGTAAACATTTGGAAGTTGGCATCGGCAATGGCTTTATAATCAGCGTTACCGATGTATTCGTCTGTTCCCAAGCCTAAACCTACAATTAAATTAGGGGTGTACTGTGCGGCATATGCCTTGATATAATCGTAGTTCGCTATTTTTTCTTTCAGTGCAAGGGGCATTTCGGATTCACTGATTTCACCGTGACCATCAGGTGTTCCCCATTCCATTTTATTATCATCGCAGCTACCTAGCATCAATGTACAGGCAAGGGCAGGAAATATGATCTTATTGAATTTCATAATTTGCTTGATTTATAGGTTGATATTTATTCGGCACTCTCTTCATCCGGATAATCGGACACCGTGACATTTGCATTGGGCACGATGCGGAAATTATCGACATAGAGTTTTTGATTGAAGTTACTGGCTTCGAATGTCAGTTCTTCACTATATTTTAAATCGGAGTTACAGAATAGGAAACCAAAGTTACGGTAACTTCCCGCATTACGGTCTGATATAACTTCCGCAAATGTATGACTGCCGCCTTCATCACTATATTTACCGAATTTAGTGAGTGGGATGGTTATAGTAACCCAACGGTCACCGGTAGTATAAGGCACATTCTCGCCGTCTACCAGCCAGGGTACCCATACCATAGCTGTAGGATAGTCAATACTGGTGGTAAATGTTGTTTCGACTGAACCATAACCATAATTTGACAAGTTGTTTTGGAGAGTGATTTCCATTTGTCCGGTTCCACCCCATGCTTCCGGTATATAGGTATCGAATTGCAGTGCTATTTGGCTGGCTTGGGTATTTTCAGGAATGAAAGAGGTCATACGGGTCCAGTCATCTGTAGGTTCGTCATTGCCGGCTGTAAACCAAACTAAAGTTCTTTCGCCAGCTTTGACCCCGCCCTCGTCTAAACGGCTTTGAGGAATTAACATTGCTACTTTGCCGCGACCGGAGTTAAGCGGGTCGTCAACGAGATCTGTAGAACTATATGTCGCACTCCAACTTCCTAATACACCTTTCTCATCAAAGTTGATAACATAGCAATCGTTATTATTGAAACAGGCAGGAGTAATTGCAATACCATTAGCACCTTCTGAGGTAATAGACCCGGATTCTGTTACATCGGCAGGCATGATGAAAGAGTACCATTCACCGTCTTCATCGCTTGTAATGTCTGTTACTTCGATTCCGCCAGGCAGAGTTATCTTATTGGTTTCTTGTAGATTATTTCCATATACAATAACCTTTTCACCGACTTGAGGCAGTGTGTTGTCTATATTGCTGATAGTAGGGGATGCTGCGCGAATGGTAAACTCATAGACGGTTTCTGCTCCGTCCTTTACAAGGCGGATAGTGTTGCGCACTGATTCTTCTGCGTCTGTAACAGGAATTTTACTGTTAAGTTGAACTAACATGGATTTATCGCTTACATAGGTGCGATTGAAGTAGGTATCATAACCGTTTATATACACTGTTTTTACACCATAAAGCCCGCTACCTTCGATGCGGATGATTTGTCCGAGGCGTGCAAAAGTTACTTCTCTGTCGGGTACGGTGGATTCAGCGTCTTCCAAATAAATTTTGCTGATTGTGATAGGACTATTTTGTACATCTTTATCAAAGTATTTGTCGTCTTCGTTGCAGGCAATAAAACCTATGGATAGAAGCACGAGGTACAATGTCCAAATATATTTTAACTTTTTCATGATTATCCTTTTTTATTAGTTGAACAATTCTTCTGCTGTAACCTCTTTTTCTCCAAATTCGTAAGCTACAGTCTGGATGTTACCGTTAGAATCGGGTTTCAAGTTAGGATTCTTACTTTGGTCTGTATCTGCGATAGGTAAACGTAGACTTTTAGCAGTAGCTTCGGCCACACCGGTTCCCGGGGCTACATAACTTTCACTAAGTTGATAGGTGTTGGTAGTGGAGTCATAATAGCTGGCGTTACGCTCTTGATTGTTCATGTAGTTGATAACTTCTTGCTGTTGATAGTAGGCACGAGAAACAAGATCATACCAATATAATCCTTCAAAGGCAAATTCTACACGGCGTTCATGACGCAAATCCTCATAGGTGATAGTCGATTTGGTTGGCATCCCTGCGCGAGTACGTACCAGATTGAAATAGGCTACATCAGTGGTACTGGCATTGTTGCCCATGCTGGCTTCTGTATAATTCAAATAGACTTCTGCCAGACGAAGCATATAGGTATTGATACCTGCATTGTTTACTTGGCTGAATCCGTTGTCTGCGTTGGTACCTATAACATATTTCTTGATATTGGCACCTTGGCTGCCTGCGCTTTCTGTAATGCCATAGGTGTATCCGCCATTTTTGATGTTAAGTTCTGTGTATGTTTCACCGTAGGAAGCTACAGAGTAGTGTCGACGGATTTCATCGTCTACTATTCTGTTCAGAGTTTTGTCTTCATAGTTGGAAAATTCTTTCCATAAATCCCATGAGCAATAAGTTGCTCCACCCCATGCATTAGTATCTGCAACCATTGTAGACCAGGCGAAAAAACGCACCATCGTATTGGCACATCCACCTACTGCGTCGGAGGTGCCTTGCATCCATTGCAGTTGGAAAAGGCTTTCAGCATTGTTATTGATGCTATTTGCTGCAAACAAAGCGCTGAATGGCTTTACTAATTCGGCTTCTGATTCATTAATAACTTTCAAAGCAGCTTGTTTGGCTAAATTGAGGTAATATTCATTACGTATACCACGGTTGAAGTCTGTAGCTGCATTGGTTCCATCATAGGCACCGCTGGTAGTCAAGCCTGCCATTGACAGATAAAGACGCGATAACATGCCGTAAGCGCTGTAGCAAGTGACGCGGCCCAAATCAGATTGCGTTTTAGGCAGATACTTGGCTGCATATTCCAAGTCGCGGATGGCAAACTCTATAACATCAATGCCGGGAGATGCAGGAATCACATAATTATTGACTAAACTTGAAGTATTGGTATAGATAATGCCTGCCCCCCACAAAGAACCGATATACCAATAGGCTGTTCCACGCATGAAGCGCGCTTCAGCGATAGCTCGTTGTTTAGTCTCTTCGCTAATGGTGGATGCTGAGTAATCGGTAATATTATTGATGGTATTGTTAGATTGTGCCACAACAGAGTATAATGAGTTCCATGCATCAGCAAGACCCTGACTTAGAGATGTCTCACTTAAGTTTGTGTACGGAAATATGTAATTGGAATACTGGGCGGTGATATTGTTGGCACGTCCGTCTCCCATACCGTAGTAAAATTTATCGTTGAAGCCTGCCCACACATAATTATATAAAGGAGCTGTGGCTGAAAGCAGAGCGGACTCTGAATCGAAGAATGTTTCTTGATTCAAGTCATGAGAGTTTTCTTGTTCCAGAAAATCTTCGCAACTACTTAAAGATATCGTACTGACTAAAACTGTCAGAAGTATATATTTCTTTTTCATTGTATTTCTTTTTTTAGGTTAGAAGGATACATTTAAGCCGAATGTGTAAATACGCGGTGAAGGATATCGACCATAATCAATACCATTGTACAATGTATTACCGTATAAGCTGCCTACTTCAGGATCGTATCCTTTATATTTAGTCCATGTGTATACATTTTGCAAATTGGCGTAGATTTTCAGATTCTGAATAGGTGTTTTCTGCAGCCATTTTTTGGGGAGAGTATAGCCCAATGAAATGTTTTGTATGCGCAGATAAGAACCGTCTTCTACATAGCGGTCGCTGACCCGCCAGTTTAAGTTTTTGGAACTTTGTGTGTACATGCGCGGTGAGTTGGCATCGCCGCCTGTAACATGGAAATTACGATAGTCATCCGGTCCGTTGGGATCAATTTTTTCAACGATGGCATAGCCGGTAGATTTCAATAAATTACTGTTGGAACCACTGATTTCCAACCAACGGCGGTTGTAGTTTAATACATCATTGCCATAAGAGCCGCTCAAGAAAATTGTAAGATCAAAACCTTTCCAAGAGAATGTGTTCCCGATACCGTAAGTAAATTTGGGCTCAGGATTACCGATGAAAGTTTGATCTTTATTGTCAATTATGCCATCTTTATTTATATCTTCAAAGATGTAGTCGCCTAACCATGTTTGTCCTTCGGCAATGCTCTGTCCTTCAGGACGTGCTACTTCTTTGACCGTACCGTCCGCAGTTTTGTAATAAAAATCGGTCGGTTCATTGAAACGCCCAATAACTTTATATCCCCAAAACTGACCGATAGGATATCCGGGCATGGAGTTCGTAACGGTTTGTTTGTCATCTCCTATTTGTAACTCGTAAGGAAGGCTGCCTGTTTCCGTGTCCATTTCAACCACTTTATTGCGATTCAGTGAAAACACGAAATTACTTCTCCATTGGAAGCCCTTGGTATCAATATTTACAGTATTCAAAGTGAGTTCCAGACCTTTGTTTTCCAAAGAACCGATGTTACCCCATGGATTAGTGGCGGCACCCAGTCCGGATGAGCCCAGGAATGAGGGTAGGGAGATTTGAAGCAACATATCTTTTGTTTTCTTGTAGTAAAAGTCGGCAATGAATTCTATGCGGTTGTCAAAGAGATTTATATCCAGTCCTAAGTTGGTTGAATAGGTGGTTTCCCATTTCAGATTAGGATTTGCCGTATTTCCGTTCAATACACCGTTACCCCATGGAGTAGCTTTTGTAGAGAGTAATGCAATATATGCCCAGTCTTGAACATTCTGATTACCGGTAGTGCCCCAGCCGAATCGCAGTTTCAGATTATTGATGATGGGATTGTTTTTTAGAAAAGATTCATTGCTTACTTTCCATGCCAGTGCTGCTGAAGGAAACCACCCCCAACGGTTGCCTTTTGCAAATTTGGAAGAGCCGTCTCGGCGAATGGTGGCTGTTAACAGATAGCGGTCATCGTAAGAGTAGAATGCACGTCCGAAGTAAGAGAGAATCGAATTGTCATTCTGATAGCCTGTACCGCTGGAGAGACTGCTGTCTCCTGCACTTGGATCTGTAGCTGAGTTTGATAGGTAACCGCTGGCATTGCTTGCTTGTGTTTCCCAGTGATTCTGGCTCATTTCTTGACCAATCATGATATTCACATTATGTTTTTGGGCGAATGTTTCATTGTAGGTCAATATATTGCGCCAGCTCCAATATTTAGTATCTGTTTTAGTCCATTTGCCGGTACGAGTGGAGTTCGTTTTAACGCCAAACTGATAGTCGGGTTCATAGTAGTAATATTTATTCAGGTTATAGTCGGCAGAAAGTTCTGTTTTTAAAGTCAGTCCTTTATAAAGTGTAGCTTCCAGATAAGTATTATATCGGAAATTCTCTTTCTTGTTGTTATTGGTACGAATAGTAGCCAATGCAACAGGGTTATCCGGCATCCATTGGTCATCCGGTCCGTCATAAGAACCGTCTGCCGAAGTGATTGCAACGCTGGGTTGTGATTGTAAAGCGGTCATGATAATGTTATTGTCTGCACCTACTTTTTGTTTGCTGTCTGCCAAAGAAAAGTTAATGCCGCCTTTTAACCATGATTTGATTTGTGCGTCAAGGTTACCACGTAAGGAAAGACGTTTGAAACCAGAACCAAGGGCAATACCGGCTTGATCAAGATAACCGCCGCTGAAGGCATAGGTTATTTTATCACTGCCACCTGTGATAGAAATATTGTGGCTGGTCATCAAGGCATTTTGGAATAGTTCCTCTTGCCAGTCGGTGCCATCGCCCAATAACTCGGGTTCTACAAAATAATCACTTGTTTCTACAAAGCCGGCAGCCGCACGTGCATTGTGGTGAGCAGCATATTCGCGCAAATTCATGACTTCCAGTTTCTTCGGCATATTCTGCCAGCCTACATATCCATCATAAGTGATAGATGCTTCCCCGGCAGCACCGCGTTTGGTTGTAATCATAATAACGCCGTTGGATGCACGGGCACCATAAATTGCAGTAGCTGAAGCATCTTTCAATACATCCATTGAAACAATATCAGAAGGATTGATACTTGATAATGGATTACTGGTGTCATCATCTGTGGTAGAGTCGACTACTACGCCATCGATTACGAAAATCGGCTGGTTGGTGGCATTCAATGAGTTGATTCCACGGATACGGATAGAAGAGCTACCGCCAGGTGTACCTGTATTAGCCTGTATCTGTACACCGGCTGCACGCCCCTGCAATACTTGATCGATGGAGGTAGGAACTGATTTTTTAATTGCTGCATCATTCACCGATACTACTGAACCTGTCAAGTCCGAACGCTTCATCTGCCCATAACCGACGACCACAACTTCGTCCAACATTTCGGTATCTTCTTTCATGATGACATTGATTTGTTTCTTACCGGTTATGGGAATCTCTTGTGCCTTATATCCGATAAAGGAAACTACGATAATACTGTTCGAAGGTACATTTAAGGTGAAATTACCGTCAATGTCGGTTACGATACCATTACTGGTACCTTTTTGTACAACACTGGCACCTATAACAGGCTCTCCGATATTATCTTTTACTGTTCCTTTGACAGTGATGTTTTGCGCAGATACCCAAAGTGGGAGTACGCATAGCAGGAAAATAAACCCCAAAGGCTTAAGAAAATGATTTGTGCATTTCATAATGAAATTGATTTAATGGATAATTTATACTCTCATTCTTAGATTTTCCTCATATATAATAAGGTAACTTTTTTTAGTGTGCCTTTCCTTAAGTGCTCATTTGTTTCATTGGATTAATGGTTAAACATCGTTTTTGTCTGGTACAAATTTATTGTATTCTATATGAAATGTCTGTTTGGAATGTTTCCTGTATAACATATTGATGTAACATCATTTTTCTGTGCGTAACAAAATATTTCTCGAATGTTACATTTATGCTATGTGGTATACAAAGCTATCTATTATTTTTCATACATTTGTTCTGACTTTAAATTTTATAGCATGAAAATACAATCCAAAATATCATTTTTTTTTGTGATATATATAATTTCTTCTTTTACAGTTTATGCACAGACCGGAAGATTTTATACTACTGACAAAGGATTGTCCAGTAGTTTGATTAATCATTTTTTGCAGGATAGCAAAGGTTTTATCTGGACGGCGACAGAATATGGGTTGAATAGTTTTGACGGTTTGCGTTTTACAAACTATTGGCATGTTTCGGGCGATTCTACTTCTATCAAAAATAATTATGTACGTACATTGTTCGAAGATAGTCGGCAAAATCTATTGATAGGATGTATTGATGGCTTGATGAAATATGACCGCGAAACAAACACCTTTTCAGAAATACCGATGATACGTGCCGGTAAGCGGGTTTTTCCACATGTAACACAGATGCAAGAACTGCATAATGGAGAAATCTGGATGACTACTACCGGACAAGGAATGTTCCGTTTGGACGAAGAGCAGAAACAAGCTGTTTCGGTGGATGAACTTTTACGTCAATCCAATTATAACTTTCAATCTTGTTTTTATGAGGATTCCTATTACAATCTTTGGATAGGTACTTATGGAAATGGATTGATTTGTTATATACCAGCAACTAAAGAGGTGCGTGTATTTAAGTATCCGGCTCTCAATGATAATAATATAGCCGCTATTATAGAAGATAAACAAGGAAATCTGTTTGTAGGAACGCAAAAAAAGGGGTTGTCATGCTATAATAGGAAAGAGAATTGCTTTACTCCCGTTCCTTATATGGGAAATAATGTTCTGTCTGTTTACTGTATGTCGTTGGTAGATGGACAACTTTTGGTCGGCACCGATGGGCAGGGGTTGAAAAAGTATAACCCTATAAAGATGTGTTTGGAAGATTATATAGTTAACTCTACTCCGATAGATTTCTCGGAGGGAAAGATACACTCTATTCTGGAAGACAAGGATAAAAATTTATGGCTGGGGCTGTTCCAAAAAGGACTTGTCTTAATACCGAAACAGAGTAATCCTTTTGAATACTATGGCAGTAGGTCTATCTATTATAATCCTATAGGGCAAGGATGTGTCATGTCTATCTTTCAGGATAGTAACCAGCATCTGTGGATAGGTGTTGATAATGAGGGTATATATGAACTGGATACTGATGGTAACCGTCTGCGACATTATCAACCCGGAAGTTCCGCTCATTCTGTAGCTAATACGATAATGTGTATTTATGAGGATTCGGAAAAGAATCTGTGGCTCGGTTCTTATACACGTGGCATAGCGAAGCTGAATCGAAGAACCGGAGAGTGTGACTATTCTTTGCTTATCGACAATGAAAAGATACTTTCCATTACCGAAGATAAACAGAAAAATTTATATATAGGAACATTAGGTTCCGGCTTTTATCAGTATAATTTGCAGACTGGCAATTTGAAACATTATGAGTCTTCCAAAGATGAAACCGGTGATTTGAAAAGAAATGAACTGGCCAATGATTGGATTAACTACATATTCTGTGATAGTGAAGGACTTATCTGGCTTGGACATTATAAAGGAATAAGTTGTTTTAATCCCTTGACGGGGAGTTTTGTAAACTATCGACAGGTGAATACTTTGATTTCAGGTTGCGTGGGATATGCCATTCAGGAAGATTATTCCGGTAATATTTGGGCAGGTACTACAGACGGACTTTATTGTTTCAACAAAAATACAGAGGATTTGGAGAGATTTACAATAGCGGAGGGCTTGCCTAACAATGTTATTTGCGGACTGAGTGAGGATTTCCGGCATGATATATGGATTAGTACCTATATGGGTATTAGTAGATATGATGCCAAAAAACGGTGTTTTGTTAATTACTATTCAGGAGATGGGTTGCAGGGCAATGAGTTTACACACGGAGCTTTCTATAAAGATAAGAAAGGACGGATTTATTTCGGTGGCGTCAATGGTATTACATATTTCTCTCCGGAGAGTATAGAAAATGTCTCCAAAGAAACTGATGTTTGGATTACGGACTTTTATGTATTCAATCAGCCGATACATAAAAACAGCCTTTCAGGCGGAAAATTCATAATCCGTACATCGGTACAGGATGCAAATCAGTTTCGACTGTCGTACGTGGACAACACATTCAGCATCGTTTTCTCTACATTGCAGTACAATAATCCCGAGCAAATTTCTTATCAATACAAAATCGATGAATTAGGTTCCCAGTGGCTTAATACCGAACCGGGAGAGAATCGTGCCACTTATAATAATTTGCCGCCCGGCAAATATACCTTCCAAGTGCGTGCACTCAATTATGGCAATTATTCGGAAACGCGTACTGTAAAGATTTTGATCACTCCTCCCTGGTATCAGACCTGGTGGGCATATTGCATTTATACTGCTTTAGCCGGACTGTTGGTATTGGGCATTATCAACTATATTCTGTCACGTATGCGCCATCGCCGTGAAATAATGAAACGGGAACATGCCGAACAGTTGAATGAAGCAAAGCTGCAATTCTTTATCAACATATCCCATGAGATACGTACGCCGATGACGCTTATCATCAATCCGTTGGAGAAACTGTTGGCGGATAAAAAAGATAACGAGCTGCATAAAACGTATTTGATGATTTATCGCAATGCGCAACGTATTCTTCGTTTGATCAATCAGTTAATGGATATCCGTAAGTTGGATAAAGGGCAGATGTTTATGAAATTCCGCGAAACGGATATGGTAGGTTTTATTGATGATTTGATGCAGACATTTGAGTATATGGCTCGTAAGAAAAATATCCGTTTTACTTTTGAGCACGAGATGCCTCAATTAAAAGTGTGGATAGACCTTAATAACTTTGATAAGGTGCTGATGAATATTTTTTCCAATGCCTTTAAGTATACTCCGGAAGGGGGGGAGGTACAGGTCCGCTTGTCAACAGGTCGGGATATTACACGTCGGGATGCATTACGCGAATATTTTGAGATTGTGATAACGGATAGCGGTATCGGCATTGACAGGGATAAAATAGAGCGTATTTTCGAACGTTTCTATCAAATAGATAATGACGTAACAAAGTCTAATTTCGGGACCGGTATCGGTTTGCACTTGTCTCATTTATTAGTGCAGTTACATCATGGTGAGATTTTTGCCCAAAACAGGGAAGATACTTCCGGTAGTCGTTTCATTCTACGTATACCATTGGGATCAGCACATTTGCGCACTGATGAGTTGGAAGCAGTAGATGAAGAAACAGTGATGTTTCACACTGTTGAAAAGCCTGTTTTAGCGAAACTGGAAGAGTTGGCTGCTGAAGAAGAGGGGGAATCTAAAACCAATATGAAGGCAAAGACACGTTTACGGGTATTGGTTGTGGAGGATGAGGATGAAATCAAGTCTTATCTGAAATCGGAATTATCGGATGAATACAAAGTGGAGACTTGCAGCAACGGTAAGGAAGCGTATGATTCGATTTTGCGTGATGCGCCCAATTTGGTTATCTCCGATGTTATGATGCCCGAAATGGACGGACTGACTTTGTGTCGTAAAATAAAGCAGAACACTAATGTAAATCATGTTCCTGTAATCTTGTTGACAGCCAAGTCCAAACCGGAAGATACTTTGGAAGGGATGGAAACCGGTGCCGATGCTTATATGGTGAAACCTTTCAACACGGAATTGTTGAAAAAGACTATTGCCAACCTGATAGCCAATCGCAAACTGCTGCGTAACAAATTCAGCGGGGCTCAACAGCAAGAGGATAAAATGGAAAAAATTACAATGAAGTCCAGTGACGAGATATTGATGGACAAGATTATGAAAGTGGTGAATGAACATCTGGATGACCCTGCACTGAACGTTGAGATGCTTGCTTCCGAGGTCGGATTGAGCCGGGTACATGTACATCGTAAGCTGAAGGAACTGACGAATCTTTCTGCCCGGGACTTCATCAAGAATATTCGTTTACAGCAAGCTGCGACTTTATTGGCGCAAGACCAAAAGCTTACTATATCGGAGATTGCTTATGCCACGGGATATACCAACCTGTCGCATTTTTCCAGTTCTTTCCGCGAAAAATATGGAATGTCGCCGAAAGAGTATATGAATCAACATAAATAAATATCAGTTTGAAAGCAGAAAGGATGCTAAAAAGTTCTTGACTATTGAGTGTGCGAGGCAGGTTGTGCGTATTCCTTTTCAAAACGAATTGAAAGATGAGAAAAGCCATATTACTTTTACTGCTATCGGCGGTTACAGCATTGCAAGCGCAAATCGATGTCCGTACCCTGCAACTTTCTCAGACGCATCCCCGTTATCTGACGAATGCCGGCGGAAAGCAGGTCACACGTGATTTAATAGAGAATGAACCATGGGCAAAAGAGGTGTTCGATAAACTGAAAGCAAAGGCGGATTCCTATACCCGCCTGACCGAGGCGCAGCCGGACTGGCTTTTGTCGCGTCTTGCCATGTATTGGAATTCCCATGCCACCGATGTATATATAAAAGGTGAAAGTTTCGATCATGCAGGCGGAGCGAAAGCTCCCGTTCCTACGGTGCGTTACACCGGTACGCGTGGCACATTCGCCACTCACGGACGTCCCAAATTGGCGGATGTCATTCCCTATGACGATGATAAAGACGGTAATGTCACTTTCCATAACAACTCTCTTCCCGGCCGTCCTTTGGAAAAAGTGCATCCCGCCAAGACGGGGCGTAACATCGAAAGCCTGAACCGCGAGATTATGGGAATTGCCCGTGATGCGGCTTTCCTTTATTGGCTGACCGATGAAGAACGGTATGCCCGCCTGGCAGCCGGTGTTTTCGATACCTATATGCAAGGTATCTATTACCGCAATGTCCCTGTCGATTTAAACCACGGTCACCAGCAGACATTGGTCGGTATGAGTTCGTTTGAGGTAATCCATGAAGATATACTTTATGATATTGTTCCCCTTTATGACTTCCTGTACGGGTATTTGGCGGTTCATTATGCCGATAAGATGAGTATCTATGCCGGAGCTTTCAAGAAATGGGCGGATAATATCATAGCCAACGGAGTCCCCCATAACAATTGGAATCTGATGCAGGCGCGTTATGTAATGGACATCGGCATGATACTCGAAGATGATGCTCATTACGCCGACGGCAAAGGGCGCGGTTATTATATCGATTATGTACTCAACCAATCCGGCATCCGCCAATGGAGCCTGAAAAAACTTGCCGACTACGGATATGATCCTCATACGGGTATTTGGGCGGAATGTCCCGGTTACAGTGGTGTGGTGATGAATGACTATGCCAACTTTACAAGCCTCTTCGACCGTAACCTGCATTGTGACTTGACGAAGGAACTGCCGGTACTTCCCAAAGCTGTGGCAGCCACTCCGCAGTATTTGTTCCCCAACCGGATGATATGCGGTTTCGGAGATACCCATCCGAATTATCTGAATACCACGCCTGTTGTCCGGATGATTGAGAACGCTCAAGTCAATGGAAAAGAGGAGCAAGAGAAATATTTTACTGCTTTGCTGAAATGTCTTGATCCTGATTCCGGGAAAGCTGCGGCTAAAAAAAATGTACGTGTGTCTATCAATTCTTTTTTTGACGACAAGCCTTTGACACTGAAGCCGGATATCCGGGCAGGCAAGATAGAGGATTATGTATCTCCTTTATTTTACGCACCAAACGTGTCGTGGCTGGTACAGCGCACCGGTATGCACCCGCGCCATAGTTTGATGATTTCCCTGAACGCCAGCGAGGGCAATCACATGCATGCCAATGGCATTTCGATGGAGCTTTACGGCAAGGGGTATGTGTTAGGCCCTGATGCCGGTATCGGTTTATACCTGTACAGCGGATTGGATTATGCCGAATATTACTCACAGTTTCCCAGCCACAATACGGTATGTGTAGACGGCATTTCCAGTTATCCGGTGATGAAGAGCAATCATTCCTTCGATTTGCTGTCCTGTTTTCCGGCATCTTCCGCAGCTGCGGCTGTAAAGGATAAATTCCCTTCCGTTACGTACAGCGATGTTTATTTCCGTGAACCGGAAAGCCGTGCAGACCAGACACGCATGATGAGTATCGTTACCACTGGTCCCGAAACAGGCTACTATGTAGATATTTTCCGTAGCCGCAAAGAACGCGGCGGAGACAAGATGCACGATTATTTCTATCATAATCTGGGACAGGAGATGACCTTGGCTGCTGCCGACGGTACGGACCTGCACCTGCAGCCTACCGAAGAACTGGCTTTTGCCGGTGCGCATCTGGGAGCCTATTCTTATCTGTTCGACAAGAAATGCGCCCGTACCGGTAAAGATGTAAAAGCTGTCTTTACAATCAGAATGCCCGATAAGGATGATATTCGGATGAATATGTGGATGAAAGGTGAAAAAGACCGCACGGTGTTTTCCGCTCTCAGCCCTATGACCGAAGGTCTGAGCCGTACGCCGGGCATGCCTTACAATATTAAGGAACAACCCACCCTTACGTTTGTTGCCCGTCAGAAGGGTGAGGCATGGAACCGGCCTTTTGTAGCCGTTTACGAACCTTCGACGGTAAAGGAAACCGAGCAGATTTCTTCCGTTATTTTTCCGGAGGTGGAGAGTAAGCAGCCGGGCAGCCATGTAGGGATTTGCGTAAAACAGAAAAACGGGCGTACGGATTATATTCTGTCTTCGGACGGTGCAACTCATCCTTGCTTGATGGGTAACGGCATGAAAGCCTCTGCCACCTACGCTCTGTGGGGAAACCGGCAGGGAGAGGACTGTACTCTCTTTTTAGGGAACGGTACGCTGTTGCAAACTCCTTCGGCTTCGGTCAAAGCCGATGTTCCGGTGAATGTGTTGCTCGAAAAAGAAGCGGACGGATGGTATTACACGGCATCCGGCACTTGTACGGTAACATTAGGCGGAAAGACGTACAAGATAAAGAAAGGTGTGACGAAGAAAACCAAATTGTAGGAGGAGCCGGGTGATGGGACAAAAGGTATGGGTTATATTGCTTGTGTGGGCATGTCTCGGCATGACTGTCCGGGCACAGTTGAAAACTTATCCGGAAGGGTTGCATACGGGGCTGCCACACAATGATGATTATACGGTGCGTGTCCGTATGCCCGGTGGGGAGTGGCAGGATGTGTTTGAATACAAGGTGCAGGTCGATTTGGACAAGCCGCAAGACGCTTCCATGGTACAGTTTGATATGGGCAGTCCCGTGGAAGTCATGGTAAAAAAGAATAATGGTACGGTGCGTGAGGTTACCATACGTCCCTTGAACAATGAGATAGCCTTTCGGCAAGTGCAAAACACAATCTTTTTCTCCTTAGATAAGCCCCGGTACCTCTCGGTGGAGTTCAATGGCGACCGCCTGCACAATTTACATCTTTTTGCCAATCCTATGGAGAAGGAGGTTTATTCCGGGGAAGCGAAAGGCGTTATGTTCTTCGGTCCCGGTGTGCATCGTCCGAAGGACTTGCCCAACAATCAGATACGCGTGCCAAGCAATACTACTGTTTATCTGGCGCCGGGTGCGGTGCTGAAAGCCAAATTGCTGGTTGATAATGCGGAAAATGTCCGTATCATCGGTCGTGGAATATTAGACCACCCTGTCCGCGGTATTGAAATAACCGATTCCGAAAATGTATTGGTCGATGGAATTACGGTGGTGAACCCGGAACACTACACGGTGTTCGGCGGCGGTTCTTCGGATATAGTTATCCGTAACCTGAAATCCTTTAGTTGCAGAAGCTGGAGTGACGGCATTGACATGATGTGCTGCCGCAAGGTCCTTGTCGATAATGTTTTTCTCCGTACGAGCGATGATTGTATTGCGCTCTATAACCACCGCTGGAACTGGTGGGGAGGTTCAAGCGATATTACCGTACAAAACTCCGTCCTGTGGGCGGACGTTGCGCATCCTATCAATGTAGGCGGGCATGGCGATCCGGATTCTTCAACAGGCGAGGTTATCGAGAATCTTATTTTCCGTAATATAGATATTCTGGAACACGATGAAGACGACCCGATGTATCAGGGATGCATGACGGTAGATTGCGGTGATAGAAACCGGGTACGTAATGTCTTGTTCGAGGACATCCGTGTAGAGCATATTCAGGAAGGCCGTCTTTTCTATGTGAAAGTCCGTTTCAATCCCAAGTACGACAGGCAGCCCGGCAGTAGTATCGAGGGGGTTGTATTCCGTAATATCACTTATACGGGAGTCGGCGAGAACCGTTCGCTCATTCAAGGGTTAAGCCGGGACGGCATGGTAAGGAATGTGACGTTTGAGAATGTCACTATCAACGGAGAGAAGATGCGCGATTTGAAAGAGGCAGTGACAAATGAATTCATTAGCAATGTAAGCGTAAAATAACCCAAGCTCAACCGGCAAATAATGGTACATTTGTCATCACTCGTCACTTTTGACTTCAATTAGTTGATTATATGGTAGTTGTACGGTTATAAGACACCTTATAACCGTGACGACCAAACATCGGTCATCACCGCTTTTGGGGTACATTCTGTTGCTTTTTATTTAGTAATGCATTGATTAACAGCTTTAAAAACGTCTTGTACGTTCCTTATTTCAATATTGTTAAAATACCTTTCTCCATCGGTAGATTGAGGTCGTCCGGCGTATTGTCCTGCATAAGTCCCGTAATTCCGCTGTAATTCTTGCGTGTAAATTCGGATATTCTCCACGGGCTGTTCGGGGAAAGCCGGAAGATAAACAACGCTTTGCTTCGTTGTTTTTGTTTGTCCGGACCCTGCAAAATGTCGTTATGCTTATGGTAAAACCCCGTTTTGCAGTTGCAGGCCCGGCGGTTGCCGGTTGCGGGCTGTCGGGCCCGCATATGCAGGCTCTTCGGCCCGCAACTGCAAAACGAAGTTTTACACCTTGCAAAGGCATAAAATCCATGAGGGAAAGCGGGGTTTTCAACGGTTTGTTTTCTGATTATTCCCGGTTGTTTCAGGGGTGGACACGAGGGATAAATCTCAAAACAAGAGGGGATTGCTTGCTTTCAGTCTGCTTTGATACGTACTTTGTGGAGCCTGAGAGATAGCTGCACCTGCAATATAAGTCACCGGTCCGCTTATCTTCCTTTCCAAATACTCATGATTTTTCTGCGTATCATTACAATATTCAATGAAGATACTGCGAGGCATAGCAGGCAACCTGCTGTCCAGCATGGGAGCAGTGTCCCCGTCTCCAGTTGCGGAAAGAGCGTGCCGATAATTTCCGTATAGTAACTGCGCACCCATGCCACTCCGCCGACAGACAATATCAGTACCGCCAGATTCAAGCCGCAGGTCAGGATATTGTAGGGAAGCGCCACACGATTGGGGCTATAGCCTATCAGAAGCAGGTTTTCCAATTTTACGGTATTCTTTTGCAACAGCAGGAAGATACTTAACATCAGGATATAAAAGGATAAAATGCTGATGAATAATCCTACTCCCATGACGATACCGGTGATGAGGCGCAGGAAATGCGTCGTTTTTCCGGCATCCAGCCCGTCGCCTTCGGGTTCATAGTGCTGCTGTTGGAAATAGTCGCTGACGGCTGTGTCGGCAGGGTTCTTCACCTCGACGATGAGGCGGGAAGGCCGGGCTTCTTTGCCGGGGGCGAAACGTTGGTTTGCCCAGTCCATGAATGCTTGGGGAACAAGAATTGTATTCAGGCGGTTGGAGAACCCCACAATCTTACCTTTGAACTGCTCTGCACGTCCGTTGCCTCGTAGCATGATGTCCATCTGTATCAGGCTCATGAGGCCTTCGGAGAGTTTCGGCAGGTTACGGCTTTGTGCAAATCCGAAGTTATACAGATTCAGGTAATTGCGGGGAATGATGATGGGAATGACTTGGGCGGACTCGTCAAAATGCCAGTTGTTCAGGCTGACATCTACATATTCGTCGGGTACGGACTCGAAAAACATTTCGGTGGAAAGATGTATTCCGGCTTCCTGCATGCCTAAGCCTGCGGATACTTTAAACAAGGAAGGGGTGAAGGCGCCCACGCTTTCGGTGAAAGACTGTTCTTTCATCTCTTCGATTTCCTTGGGGGAGAAGGTGTTGCTTCTTCCGGTAAAACTGCCGAGTGCGCTGATTTTCTTTGTGGCGATGATATAATTCTTTTTCATGAAGCTGTCTCCCTGCGTGAAAACGGGGAGTACATCCCGGTAGAATTGTACGCTCAGTAATACAATCAGCATGCCGAAGAGGTTGGCGAGGAAAAAGCCGGTCAACTGGCCTATACTGATATGTTGGCGGAGAAGTTTCCAAACAAGTCTGTTCATGGTGCGGATAATGGTTTATGCGTTATAGGCGGAAGGTTTCATCGTATTCGAGCTCCAGGTGTTTCCCGATGGATGTGACAATAATGCCTGCTCCCTGCTTGCCCGCCTCTTCCATGAGCAACCGGCTCATTATAGCACTGTTGTCGTTGTCCAGGTGGCTGATGGGTTCGTCCAGGAAGATAAAGTCGAACGGCTGGCAAAGGCTGCGGATAAAAGCGACGCGTTGCTGCTGCCCGAAGGAAAGCTTGCCGGCTCTTTCGTCGGTTTTGTCGGGAATGTCGGTTGCTTCGAAAAGGGCGAGAATTTCTTTTTTCTTCTTATGGTTGGTCAGGCGGTTCTTTAACAAGACGTTCTCAAGAGCGGTCAGCTCGGGGAAGATACGCAGTTCCTGGAAAAGGATGCTGAGCGAATGTTTCCTTACATCTGCCCATTCGCCGACGGAGAATGAGCGGATGTTGCGTCCGTCGAAACTGATGATGCCCTGATAGTCGCGCCGATACCCGTAGATATAGCTGCACAGGGAGGATTTTCCGGTGCCGGAGGAAGCCTCTATCAGATAGCGCTTTCCTTTGTCGAACACGATGTCCTGATGCCACACCTGTGAAATGACGGTGTCACGGCCGGCAAAGACCTGGGGCAGGGTATGCTGTAAATGAATGTGGTCCATTACTTATGATTTACAAATTACGCATTGCGTGCTGAATATGAATCGCTGAATGCCGGCTGCCGGTTACATCCCTATGAACAACTTGGCAAAGTCGGTAAGCTGTTTCAGGGCGTTCTCGTTCTTTTCGTTCAGAACGACCGTAAAGTTGGTCCGGTTCTTGTCTCCCCGCAGGTTCAGCTCTTCTATTTTCATAATCAGTTGATAGAGGATGTTGACTTCCGGTTCGTTCGGAGCATATTCCATAAGCACCCGCAGGTTGCTTAAAGTAAGCAATTCGTTGCTGGTCAATGAAATGTTGAAGGCTCGTCCGTGCATCATGTTCAGCATGGCCTGTTGCAGCTCCCGCGAATTTTGAGGGTGGAAAGGCTGGTTGCTTTCTTTGGTATTTCCTTTGAAATCGGCGTTTTGCAGGGTAGCGTATATACGTCCGTTTTCAAACAGGACATAACCCAACAGTTGCGTGCCGTGCGGCCAGGTCAGTACACCGCGAACGTCCATGGGGAGGGCATCGGGAGTTGCCAGCAGGCGTATGTCTCCTTTTTGCTGCATCATCGGGGTGAAGTATTTGCCGGTGCGGATGCTTTTGTCGGCAGGTTGTTGCATGAGGGCGGTGATGGCGGGTTGCAGCTTCTTCAACTGTTCCGTACTGCCGCCGTAAACTCCCAGCAGAGTGCCGTCGTTGTAGGCAAGCAGTACTCCTGCGTCTTTTATTTCAACGCTTCGGTAACCGCCGGCCTCGACCGGGGCGGTGCACAACTGTTCCTGGACAAGCAGCCGGAGCATGGCTTCAAACTTCTTTAAATCGGCAATTTTCAGGGTGATTGCCGTGTTGTGCAGCGTAGGGGCTTCGAATACGTAGAGCGGGGCGTTCCAGTCTATCCCGCTTTCGGCAGGGTCTTTCAGAAGAGTTTCCGCTTCTTGTTTCAGGTTGGCGCTCCCGCCTTCAAGGAGCAGCCCCAGGAACTTCTGCAAGGTGGCCCGGCTGTCTGAGGTATTCAATCCGGCTTTATCGACGATGCTTTTTAGGTCGAGTGCCGCCACTTCTGTGGCATTGGCGGGGATTACATGCGTGTATTCTGTTTTTTGCCCGGTTTCGCTGCATGAGCTCAGGCATAGCACTGTTAATAAAACCGGCAGCAAATAGAAGGAAATACTCTTTCTCATATCGTATTATTGGTTTTGTAGATTCAATATGTGGCAGGCTACGAGTGCCGCCGTTTCAGTGCGCAGTCGGGAACGGCCGAGGCTGATGGGCTCGAATCCGTTTTCAATGGCCTGTTTCACCTCTTCTTCACTGAAGTCGCCTTCCGGTCCGATAAGCACCAGCGCGTCTTCTCCTTTACGGACAACATCTTTCAATAAAGGTTTTTCTCCTTCGTAACAATGCGCGATGAATTTACGGCCTTCGAAAGGCTGGCTGATGAACCGGTTGAAGTCGGTCATTCCGTTCAGGCGGGGCAGGCGTGCTTTCAGCGACTGCTTGATGGCGGATACCAGTATCTTGGCAATGCGCTCCGTTTTGATTATTTTACGTTCGGAAAAACGGCAGTTCAGGAAAGTCAGTTCGTCAAAGCCTATTTCGGTGGCTTTCTCTGCAAACCATTCCGTGCGGTCCATATTCTTGGTGGGAGCCATTGCAATGTGCAGGTGTCCGCTCCATAAAGGCGCTTGGGGGATGGTTTCGAGTATGTTGACAAGGCAACGCTTGGTCGTGGCGGTACTGATTTCCGCACGGTAGAAGTTGCCTTTGCCGTCGGTCAGCGTTACCTCGTCGCCTGTTTGCAGCCGCAGTACGCGGACTGCGTGAGCGGCTTCTTCTTCGGGCAGTTCGGCTTGCGATTGTATGTCGGGGGTGTAGAATACGTGCATGATTGTTTATGGTTTCTTATGCTGGTTGATAATATCCCTTAGTTGTGCAGCCCGTTCGTAGTCTTCTGCGTCTATGGCGTTTTGAAGGGCTTCCTTTAATTGTTTCAGGGTCTTTTTCTGTGTAGCGGCATCTGCGGCGGCATCATCCGTCTGTTGGGTGGGAGTGATGCTGTGCTCTGTTTTCAGGCATTCGGCTTCTAAAATATCATCGTATATGAAAATGGGGGCATCCATGCGCAAGGCGAGGGCCACGGCATCGCTGGTACGTGCGTCGATGCGCAGGATGGTCTCTTCCGTTTTCATATAGAGGTAAGAATAGAAAACACCGTTGTCCACTTTGTAAATAAGCACGCGCAGCAAGGTTGCCCCCAGTACCTTGAGAACTGAGGCAAACAGCGTATGCGTCAGCGGCCGGGGAGGAACGATGCCTCTCATTTCAATCATCATGGATTGTGCCTCGGCACTGCCTATGATAACCGGCAGTTGCCGCATGCCGTTTATCTCGCCCAGCACCATGGCATAAGCGCCGGCCTGTGCCTGGCTGTTTGAGATATTCAATACTTGCAGCTCAATCTTTTTTTTGTTCATCGGCTGTAGTTACTTTAAATCTTCCGGATGGTGTTTGTACTTGAATACGATGGCAAACACCACTGCTACGGTCAGCGCGTAGATTGCAAATACGTACCATGCTGATTGCCATTGCGCTATCTGCGGGACATTGCTGTTGAAATCTACAAAGTGATTCACTACCGCCTGTGCACCCAGTGTGCCGATAGTGGCACCGAAACCGTTTGTCATGATAACGAACAGTCCCTGTGCGCTGGAACGGATGCCCCGGTCGGTCTCTCTGTCAACAAACAGCGAACCGGATATGTTGAAGAAATCGAATGCCACACCGTACACAATCATGGAAAGTACAAACATCCATACGCCGCTTCCGGGATTGCCCATGCCGAAGAGCCCGAAGCGCAATACCCATGCCAGCATGGCAATCAGCATCACCTGCTTGATGCCGAAGCGTTTCAGGAAGAAAGGTATCAGCAGGATGCAGAGTGTTTCGGATATTTGCGACAGCGAAATCAGGATGTTGGCATGTTGCACTCCGAAAGTGCCGGCATATTCGGGAATACTGCCGAAACTGCTGATGTAGGGATTGGCAAATCCGTTGGTAATCTGCAAGGAAACGCCCAGCAGCATGGAGAAAATGAAGAAAACAGCCATTTTCTTCTGCTTGAATAGCGTAAAGGCGCGTAAGCCCAATGCCTCTACCAATGATTTGGCATTGTCGCCCTTGCTGGTGGGGCATTCCGGCAGGGTCAGCGCATATACGCCATACGCTACTCCGATGATGGCGCAGGCAAAGAACTGCCCGTAATTATTTTGCAGTCCGAGCAGGTCCACCACCCACATGGAGCAAATGAATCCGATTGTGCCGAAAATACGTATGGGAGGGAATGTCCTGATGGTATCCAGTCCGGCTTTGTCGAGTGCGGTGTAGGCCACGGAGTTCGACAATGCCAATGTAGGCATATAGAAAGCAACGCTTAGCGAGTAAAGTGTGAACAGAGTACCGAAATCTACCTCAGCACCTTTCGTCATGCCGTAGTATCCGGCTGCGGCCATGAACAGGGCTGCGGTGAAGTGACTGAAGCTTAACAGCTTTTGTGCCGGTATCCAGCGGTCGGCAATGATGCCGAGAACGGCAGGCATAAACAACGATACGATTCCCTGCATGGCGTAAAACATACCGATGTGCTCGTGCAGGCCTACGTTTACCAGGTAACTGCCCATTGATGTGAGGTATGCTCCCCACACGGCAAACTGTAGGAAATTCATAATGATTAAGCGAATCTTGATGCTCATAATGCTTTCTATAAATTAACGTGTCTTTCGAAGTTGAACTAATTAATAAAACGCAAATGTAGACAAATTATCGGAAAAGGCGATGTATAAAGCATCAAAAAAAGGGAAGGCGGGAGGTATAAAAAAAAGAAGGCTATCTATCCCAGACAGCCAATCTTTATTAACCTTAAATCTAATACCATGAAAAACACGGTGCAAAGATAAAGGGATTTATGTTATAAAACATAATGTTTTGCTTGTTTTCTTTAGTATATTAACAATGTTTAGTACATGAAGGGCTTTTTCTGTCCTTCCTGTACAGAAGCCGGTTCCTGCTTATTCCACGTATAGCACAAGTCCTTTCAGGTATTCGCCTTCGGGGTGATAGATGCTTACCGGGTGGTCGGCGGGCTGCGTCAACTGGTGCAGGATGCGCACGCTGCGGCCGGACATGGCAGCGGCGGTGAATACGGCAGTGCGGAAATTCTCTTTGCTGACAGCCTGCGAACAGGAGAATGTGAAAAGTATGCCTCCCGGTTTGATTTTCTCGAAAGCTTTGACGTTGAGTTTCCGATAGCCTTGCAGGGCGTTGCGCAGGGCATCGCGGTGCTTGGCAAATGCCGGCGGGTCCAGAATGATAAGGTCGTATTGGTCGCCCATGCGGTCAAGGTATTTAAAGGCATCCTCTGCATAGGCTGCATGACGGTTGTCGCCGGGAAAGTTCAATTCGATATTCTTGTTGGTCAGGTCGATGGCTTTGGCCGAGCTGTCTACGGAATGTACCAGTGTGGCATTGCCGCGCATGGCGTAAACCGAAAAACCGCCGGTATAGCAGAACATGTTCAGCACACTGCGGCCGTTGGCATAGCGTTCCAGCAGTGAACGGTTCTCGCGCTGGTCTACAAAGAAACCGGTTTTCTGGCCTTTCAGCCAGTCGATATGGAATTTCAGACCGTATTCCATGGCGATGTTATCCGCGCTTCCCCCTTTCAGGAAACCGTTTTCAGGATAGAGGTCGGCTTTGAAGGGAAGTGTCGTTTCGGATTTATAGTATATATTGTCTATTTGGTCGCCCATCACCTCGGTCAGTGCATCGGCTATCGCCATGCGGTCGAGGTGCATACCGGCGGAATGTGCCTGCATCACGGCTGTGCGGGCATAGATGTCAATCACGAGCCCCGGCAGGTTGTCGCCCTCGCCGTGTACCAGACGGTAAGTGTTGTTGGTGGGATTTCCGGCTATGCCGATGCTGCGCCGCATATCGTAAGCTATGCTGAGTTTACGTTTCCAGAAGCCGGCATCGATAGCTTCGTCCCGGCAGAAGCTAAGTACACGGACGGCAATGCTGCCGATTTGGAAATGTCCTTTGGCTATGAACTCTTTCTTGGATGTATAGATTTCAACAACTTCCCCTTCCTCCGGCTCTCCGTCGAAATGTGCGATGGCACCTGAAAACACCCAGGGGTGAAAACGTTTTAATGATTCTTCCTTACCTGGCTTTAGATATACTTTATACATAATTATAATTAAGATGTGGTAACGTTATAATGTGGTTGTGTGGCAACTTTCTTCGATTGCCAGTTCAAAATCACCGGTACGCTTCAGCTCCTGCAGCCGGTTGTATATGTTCAGGCAGGCCCATGCGTCGGTAGCTGCGTATTGTTGTTGGGACGGTGTCAGCACATCGGCTTCCCAGTTGGACAGGCGCTGGCTCTTTGAAATCTTTTCTCCGAAAAGGATGGCGTATATCTTTTGAAGGCTTCTGTCCTGAATGCCGAACGTGCGGACATATTCCTGCAGCTCGATGCAGCCGCGCTGTTCAAACGGAGCACGTTTGTGCAGCATCATGAAGTCGTCGCGCAGGGAGAGGCCGACTTTGGTTACGGCGGGGGTTTCGAGCAACGTGATAACCGGAAGGGTGAGTCCGGTGAGATTGAGGCGGAAAAGGAAACAATGCTCTTCCGACGAAATCTGCAATAAAGCCACCTTATGCGACTGCCCTTTGGTGAATGACGGACGCGTTTCGCTGTCGATACCCAGTATGGAGCATTTTTTCAGATAAGCCACAGCACGCTCTGCCTCTTGAGGAGTCTGGACAACGTGTATCTGTCCGGGGAAGACGGCTTTCGGCATGTCCTTTACTTCTTCTTTATTTATACTTCTTCTGATAATCATAGCTTAAAGTTTATTCATCTTCCTCCGCTTCCTCGTTTTCCTCTTCCTCATCCGGTTGGTTGTACTTCACATCGTGCAGGGCACGCAGGGTGTTCACCAGCTTTTGGCCCCAGTATAGGGCGAAGTGTTCCTGGCAGGCGGCGAGTGAATCGTTCATCGTCTCGTTGAGTCCCAGCTGGAATACGAAGATAAAGTCTCTGATGTCCTGGTAGATGTCGGCCAGATCCTCGGAAATGTTTTTGGTGATGGGCTGGTCGCTGTACTTCATATCCGATACAAATACATCCAGGTAATCGTCCTTTTCGGCAAGAATACCGGCCAGGTTCATGCGGAGTATTTCGTAAGTTTCCTCTGTTACGAATGTTTCGAGGGCTTCATCGCCTATCGTTTCGCATTTGGGAAGCATGGATGCCTTGAGATAAAGCAGGGGAAGTATCTTTAAGGATGTATCGACGAAGACGGAACGCTTCATGGTTTCCGTCTGTTCCAGAAACTTGCAGAACTCGGCAGCTACGGTTACGAATTCCACGACATTGCGGTCGAATATCACTTGACTTTCTTTTTTCATATCTTCTTGATTTGAAACGCAAAGGTACGAAAAAGGTTTGAAAGCATTACTGCATAAGCTTTTTTTTGTTACTTTTGCGTCATTGTACGGATATTAGCAGAATACATTATGGTCAAAAAAAATACAACCAAAGATACGGAACACTCTATCTCTTTTTTCGGAAAGGCAGCTGCTGTCTTAAAGAATGAAACCGTTCATTTTGTTGCCGGTCTGATACTGGTAATCTTTTCGGTTTATCTGCTGCTGGCCTTTTCGTCTTTCTTCTTTACGGGGGCGGCAGACCAGAGCATTATAGATTCGGGTAATGCGCAGGAACTGATTTCCACGCATAACGGCGTGAAGAACTATGCCGGTTCGCGTGGGGCGCAGCTTGCCAGTTATTTGATAAACGATTGCTTCGGCATCTCTTCCTTTTTCATCTTGGTGTTTCTGGCTGTAGCCGGATTAAAGCTGATGCGTGTCCGCGTGGTACGTTTGTGGAAGTGGTTCATAGGATGCTCCCTGCTGCTGATTTGGTTTTCGATATTCTTCGGGTTCGTGTTTGTGGACCAATATAAGGACTCTTTCCTCTATCTGGGCGGCATGCACGGATATAATGTCAGCAACTGGCTGGTGTCTCAAGTGGGAGTGCCGGGGTTGTGGATGATACTGCTGGTTACTGCTATATGCTTCCTTATTTATCTGAGTGCACGTACCGTTATCTGGTTGAGAAAACTTTTCAGTCTCAGTTTCCTGAAACATAAAGAAAAGGCGGAACGCAAATCCGGTGAAGCTCCGGAAGAGTTTACAGATTCCTGGACTGTAAAGGGGAAGAAATCGCCGGTAATGGCGGAAACGGCTTCTGATGCGGGAAGAGAAGAAGAAACGAAGGCTCCGGAAGAAGCCGGAAAAGAAGAGAAGGATGAGGATGCTCATGAGATAATGCTCGACTTGGGAGATGCCGCAACGCATAAAGCTTCACTTGCCAAAGAAAAAGAAGAAGACGAAGTGCTTATGACGATTGAGACTCCGCCGTCCGATACCGTTTCCACTATTCCGGCATCGGGACGGCAAGAGGAAAAAGGTCCTGTCTTTGAGGTGGAGACAGTGGAGGATGAAGAGTATCGCGGTCCGGAAATAGAGCCGTATAACCCTTGTCTTGACTTGGAAAACTATCATTATCCGACCATTGACCTGATGAAGCATTATGACAATGCCGAACCGACCATCGATATGGCAGAACAGAATGCCAATAAGGATAAGATTATCAATACGCTGCGCAGCTTCGGTATCGAAATCAGTACCATTAAAGCTACGGTGGGCCCTACGGTGACGCTGTATGAGATTACGCCGGAACAGGGTGTCCGTATCTCCAAGATACGCGGTCTGGAAGATGATATCGCACTCAGCCTTTCCGCGCTGGGCATCCGTATCATTGCTCCGATACCGGGAAAGGGAACAATCGGTATTGAAGTGCCTAATTCCAATCCGAAGATTGTCTCGGGCCAGAGCATCATCGGCAGTAAGAAGTTTCAGGAGTCTACATACGACCTGCCTATTGCATTGGGTAAGACCATTACCAATGAGGTCTTTATGGTGGATTTGTGTAAAATGCCCCACGTGCTCGTGGCGGGTGCTACCGGTCAGGGTAAGTCTGTCGGGTTGAATGCCATCATTACTTCCCTGCTCTATAAGAAGCATCCCGCGGAACTGAAGTTCGTGCTGGTGGACCCGAAGAAAGTGGAGTTCAGCATCTATTCGGTGATAGAACATCATTTCCTTGCCAAGCTGCCCGACGGTGAGGATGCCATTATAACGGATGTTACCAAGGTTGTACAGACTTTGAACTCTATCTGTATCGAAATGGACACCCGTTACGACCTGCTGAAAGCTGCGCATGTGCGTAATATCAAAGAATACAACGAGAAGTTTATCAACCGCCGCCTGAATCCGGAAAAGGGACATAAGTTCATGCCGTATATCGTGGTGGTGATTGATGAGTTCGGCGATTTGATTATGACAGCCGGTAAGGATGTGGAACTGCCTATTGCCCGTATCGCCCAGTTGGCGCGTGCCGTAGGTATACACATGATTATCGCTACCCAGCGTCCTACGACGAATATCATTACGGGTACGATTAAGGCCAACTTCCCGGCACGTATCGCTTTCCGGGTGTCGGCTATGGTGGACTCCCGTACCATTCTCGACCGGCCGGGAGCCAACCAGTTAATTGGTCGCGGCGATATGCTGTTCCTGCAAGGTGCGGACCCGGTTCGTGTGCAGTGCGCGTTTATCGATACGCCGGAAGTGGCGGAGATAACAAAGTTCATAGCCCGTCAGCAGGGGTATCCCACTGCATTCTACCTGCCTGAGTATGTGGATGAAAATGCAAACGGCGATTTGGGCGATGTGGATATGGGACGTCTTGACCCGCTGTTTGAAGATGCCGCCCGGCTGATAGTGTATCAGCAGCAAGGTTCCACTTCGCTTATCCAGCGTAAATTTGCCATCGGTTATAACCGTGCGGGGCGTATTATGGACCAGTTGGAGAAAGCTGGGATTGTAGGCCCGGCACAAGGCAGTAAAGCGCGTGAGGTGTTCTGCGTGGATATAACGGACTTGGAAACGCGTTTGAACAATTTGTAACAAATCAACGTTTGAAGTACATGAAAATCAACAGTCTTTTATTCACAGTCTGGATGCTTTTCCTGACTATCCCTATGGTTGCACAGCAGCCGGATGCCAGAGATATACTTGACCGTGCGGCAGATGCTTTTCGCAGGGAAGGTGGGGTCAAAATCACTTTCTCCGTCCGTGCGCCTGAAGGGAATACGAACGGTTCCATCCGTTTGAAAGGCGATAAATTTCTGCTGGAGACGGAAGGAGTGACGACATGGTTCGACGGACGCACACAGTGGAGTTATCTTGCTTCGAGCGATGAGGTTAATGTTTCCGAACCCACTCCCGAAGAGTTGCAGAGCATCAATCCTTATTCGTGGTTGTCGCTTTATAAGCAGGATTATAAGCTGAAAGTGGCTAAAACCGGCAATGCTTCGGATGATACGGCGTATAAAGTGGTGATGAACGCTACCAAACGCAGTCAGGATATGCAATGTATTATCCTGTATATAGAAAAAGGTTCGTTCCGTCCGTTAAAACTGAGTATGGTTCAGCGGGGCAGCAAAGATGCGGCAGTAGTGTTCATAAATTCCTATCAGACGGGCAAGAACTATGATGACAGCCTTTTTGTGTTTGACAGGAAAGCATATCCTACAGCGGAATTGGTTGATTTAAGATGATAAACGTTACTAATAAAAAAGAATAATATGGAAGCAGAAAAAGTAAAGTGTTTAATTATAGGTTCCGGTCCTGCCGGATATACCGCAGCTATCTATGCTGCACGTGCCAATCTTTCTCCGGTGCTTTATGAGGGGCTTCAACCCGGCGGACAGTTGACCACCACCACCGATATCGAGAATTTTCCCGGTTATCCGGAAGGCATCAGCGGTACGCAGATGATGGAGGATTTGCGCAAACAGGCTGAACGCTTCGGTGCGGACTTGCGTTTCGGCGTGGCTACGGCTGCCGATTTGAGTAAGTCTCCCTATAAGATAACCATTGATGAAGAAAAGGTCATTGAAGCGCAGACCGTTATTATTGCTACCGGTGCTGCTGCCAAGTATTTAGGACTGGAAGACGAGAAGAAATATGCCGGCATGGGTGTCAGCGCCTGTGCTACCTGTGACGGTTTCTTCTATCGGAAGAAGGTCGTAGCGGTAGTTGGCGGCGGCGATACGGCTTGTGAGGAAGCCTCTTATCTGGCGGGTCTGGCAAGCAAAGTGTACCTGATTGTGCGTAAACCGTTCTTGCGTGCTTCCAAGATTATGCAGAAGCGTGTAATGGAGAATGAGAAAATAGAAGTTTTGTTTGAACACAATGCGGTAGGATTATATGGAGATAACGGTGTGGAAGGCGTACACTTGGTGAAGCGTATGGGTGAAGCGGACGAACGGCGTTATGACCTGGCTATCGACGGCTTTTTCCTGGCTATCGGCCATAAGCCTAATTCCGATATTTTCAAACCGTATGTCGACACCGACGAAACGGGCTATATACTGACAGATCCCGGTACTCCCCGTACAAAGGTTCCCGGAGTGTTTGCAGCGGGAGATGTTGCCGACCCTCATTACCGTCAGGCCATCACAGCGGCAGCTACAGGATGTATGGCAGCGATTGAGGCGGAAAGATTCTTGTTAAATTAAAAATTGGGAATTGAGAATAAAAAAATAGGGCTGCGCAATACAAGTGTTGTATAACAAACACCGCGCAGCCCTATTTTTTTATTCTCAATTTTTAATTTTAGAAGTTTATCCTATCTTACTTATCTTCTTCAGCTTTTCCTCGTCGATAATTTTGATTTTTCTTCCGTCAATGGTAATCAGGCGTTCCGCAGCAAATTGTGAGAGGGTGCGGATAGCATTGGATGTTGTCATATTGGAAAGGTTGGCTAAATCTTCACGGGACAGGTAGATACTTAAAGTGGAACCGTCCTCTTCCAGGCCATAGCTTTCTTTGAGGAAAATAAGCGATTCTGCCAGACGGCCGCGGATATGCTTTTGGGTGAGGTTCACCGTACGTTCGTCGGCGATACCGAGGTCAATGGACAATCGTCTGATAAAGAACATCGCCAGTTCATTGTTTTGCGATAGTAATGTCATTATGGCAGTCATGGGTATCAGACAGACCAATGACGGTTCAAATGCACAGGCAGCGGTTACATAATCCGCTTTGGCAAAATAAGGGCGATATCCGAAATACTCAGTGGGCTTGATCATACGGATAATCTGGCTTCTTCCGCCCACACCGTCTTTATAGATTTTGACTTTTCCATTCAGCAGACACATCAGGCAAGTAGGTGTCTCGCCTTCACAATGGATAATTTCGTTCTTCTTATAATTCTGAAGCGTAAAATGGTTGGCAAGAAACTCTCGCTGTTCTTCATTCAGAGGTGACCATATATCGGGAATCAACTCCGGAACATTAATATCGGATAAATTTATTTTTACCATAAATGCTGCAAAACTGTGTTGTACAGCACAAATGTAAAAAGAAAAAATTAAAAATGACACATTTGTATCAAAAAAGTGCAAGGAAAGGGGAAAGGAATTTTAAATTATGAATGATGAATTACCGTTTGGCATGACAATGCGGCAGGTTCATCATTCATAATTTGAAGTCGGTTTATCAGCAAAGCCGTTCATTTATCATTTGGTGAACAGCAGTTCCCTGTACTTCGGCAACGGCCATATCTCATCATCTATTTCCATTTCAAGATTGTCGATATGCTCGCGGATGCTTTCCAGGTAGGGGCGTACTGTTTCTTCGTATGCAAAGGCCTTGTCTTTGTAATTGTCCATGTGGTTGGCAACCTTGCGGGCTTCCGTCATTTCACGTACCTGCATTTTGATGGCTGTTACGCGGTGGGAGATTTCACGTATCAGTTCCTTGCGGTCAGCGCTGAGTATTTCATACTCTTCCGGAGTGAAAGTTTCGCGCAGTCCACGCAGGTTTTCCAGCAAACGGTTCTGGTAGATAACGGCAGTCGGTACGATATGGTTGATGGCAAGATCACCTAAAACGCGGCTTTCAATCTGTACTTTCATTGTGTACTTCTCCAATTCCACTTCAAGACGGCAGGCCAGCTCCGTTTCGTTGAAGATGCGTTCGCCGATGAGTACGGAACGTGCCTGGTTGTCCATATAACGCATCAAGGCTTCCGGCACATGGCAGATATTGGTCAGTCCGCGTTTGGCAGCTTCCTGTTTCCATTGTTCGGAATAGCCGTCTCCTTCAAAACGGATGGGTTCCGAGGCGATGATTGTTTCTTTCAGAATGCGGAAAATGGCTTCGTCCTTGCCGACACCCTCTTCCATGAGCTTCTCAATGGATACTTTGAATTCGTTCAGTTGGTTGGCCATTGCCGCATTGATGGCAATCATTGCCGCAGCACAGTTGGCTGATGAACCGGCGGCGCGGAACTCAAAACGGTTTCCCGTGAAAGCGAAAGGAGAGGTGCGGTTGCGGTCTGTCGTGTCCAGCAGAATCTCAGGGATACGTCCGATACCTAACTTTAGCGTAGTCTTTTCCTCGGCTGTCATCTTACTGTTGCTTACCTGACGGGCTATCTCATCGAGGATGGAAGATAACTGCTTGCCCAGGAATATGGATAAAATGGCAGGGGGAGCCTCATTGGCGCCTAAGCGGTAGCTGTTTCCGGCACTTGCAATGGAAGCGCGGAGCAAGTCCTGGTTTTTGTATACCATCATCAGTACATTCACAAGGAATGTGAGAAACAGCATGTTGCCTTTCGGATTTTTTCCCGGAGCAAAAAGGTTTATTCCCGTATCGGTGCAGAGCGACCAGTTGTTGTGCTTGCCCGAACCGTTCACGCCGCTGTATGGCTTTTCATGCAACAGCACGGCAAAGTTGTGTTTGCGTGCGATGCGTTTCATCAAATCCATAACCAGCTGGTTGTGGTCGTTGGCAAGATTGGCGTTCTCGAAGATGGGGGCCAGTTCAAACTGGTTGGGGGCAACTTCGTTGTGGCGCGTCTTGACGGGAATGCCCAGTTTGTGACACTCTATTTCCAATTCTTTCATAAAGGCAGTGACACGTGGCGGGATAGAGCCGAAATAATGGTCTTCCAACTGCTGGTCTTTGGCAGAAGAGTGCCCCATGAGTGTACGTCCTGTCAGGCATAAGTCGGGACGTGCGTTATAGAGCGCCAGGTCGACGAGGAAGTATTCCTGTTCCCAGCCCAAGTTCGTATATACGCGTGCTATGTTTTTGTCGAAAAGCTGGCAGACATCCGTTGCGGCTTTGTCCACAGCTGCAAGAGCCTTGAGCAGAGGTGTCTTATAGTCCAGCGCCTCGCCTGTGTAGGAGATGAAGATTGTTGGGATACAGAGCGTGGTGTCTACGACAAAAGCCGGTGAAGAAACATCCCATGCCGTATATCCGCGTGCCTCGAATGTGTTGCGGATACCACCGTTGGGGAAAGAAGAAGCATCCGGTTCCTGTTGGATAAGCAGCTTTCCGGAAAAGCGTTCAATGACATCTCCGTCTTCTCCGAATTCGATGAAGCCGTCATGCTTTTCGGCTGTACCGTCTGTCAGAGGTTGGAACCAGTGGGTGTAGTGGGTAACGTTCAGGGATTTTGCCCAGCTTTTCATGCCGTTTGCTATTAAATCGGCCATTTCCCTGTTGATGGGAGTTCCTTTTTCAATGGCGTCTGTTACAGCTTTGTAGGCTTCTTTGGGCAGGTATTCCTGCATCTTTTTACGGTCGAAAACATGGCTGCCGTAATAATCGGACAACTTGTTTGAAGGAGTGATGACTTCAAGAGGGCGGCGATTGGCGAGCTCTTGCAAAGCAAAAAATCTCATTTTTGACATATTAGTCTCTTCTTTTATTGGTTGTTGGGCGCAAAATTATATGTTTTTTCTGAATTACCCCCTACTTTTCAGGGGGTAATCTTGATTTTTTTATATGTTTTTTGAAGATATACCCCTAAAAAATAAGGGGTGCTCTTGAAAATAATGTTTTTTGGAGAAATATCGTCCTCTGAAAATGAAAATGGAATAAAGGTGGAAGTTATTACTTTTTTTCTATATTTGTTCCCTCATAAGAAGATATTGCGGTTGAAACATATTATATGCATATGGATAGGAATCTGTTTCTTGTGTGCAAGTTTGCAGAAGGCGGGTGCTACGGCTGTTCCCCAATCGTATGCGGGACAACGGGCTTATGCGGATTCCATTATGGACAAGGTTATCTTCTTTGCGCCTTTTTACGAGCGCGTTGTCGATGAGTACAAGGCGGAACTTTATATCAAAGGCTGGGCAAACATAAGCAAGAAAAATCACCTGCTCCGCTTTATCCCTTCCATGTTCCGTATGAAGAAAGGGGTCCGGGAGTATATGATGGAGACATACAGCGAACTGCATTATACCGCTCCCGATATTTACGACCAGAAAGTGAAAGCCAGTGTGGGCACTTCTTCCGAACTTTGGGAACTGGACGGCCGTTTGCTTGAATACTTCCACATCAATATCTACTCTTCCACCTTGCTGTATGATAAGCTGCTCTCTCCGCTGGCTTCCAATGCAAAGAAATTCTATACCTATTATATAGATTCCATAATGGGTGAAGCGCACAACCGTGAGTTCCGTATCCGTTTTATGCCGAAGAGCAAGAGTTTTCAGCTCGTGGGGGGATACATGGTGGTCAGCGACAATGTGTGGAGTGTGCGCGAGATTCGTTTTTCCGGGCGTTCCGAGATGCTGCGTTTTAATAATCTGGTAAGAATGGGACAGGTGGGGAGCGCTAATGAGTTTTTGCCTGTGCATTTCAACATCGATGCCACATTTCGTCTGCTGGGCAATGTCATCGACGGCAGCTATACGGCGGTACTCGACTATAAGGAGATTAGTCAGAAAGACCCGGCTGTTGTGCGGAACAGGACAAAAAGCAAATACGACCTGTCGGAATCTTATACTCTGCTGACGGATACCAATGCTTACCGGCGTGATACCGCCCACTTCAATAAGCTGCGTCCTATTCCGCTGACTTCGCATGAGAAGAAGCTGTATGAGGACTTCTTCTTGCGCCGTGACACGCTTCTCTATAAGAAAAAGCCCAAGAACAAGCGGCTGGAGTTCTGGGGGCAGATAGGCGATGCGCTGGTAAGCAAGTATACGGTAGACCTTGCCAAAATGGGGAGTGTGCGCTGTTCGCCTCTTATAAATCCTTTGCTGCTGAGTTACAGCAAGAGCAACGGTTTCTCTTACCGTCAGGAATTTAAATACAACCGGCTGTTTAAGGGCGACCGTCTGTTGCGTATCGTTCCCAAGTTAGGTTACAACTTCAAACGGAAGGAGTTTTACTGGTCGGTCAATTCCGATTTCGACTATTGGCCCCGCAAGCGTGCCGCCCTGCATGTCAGCGTGGGTAACGGTAACCGTATCTACAGCAGCGATGTGCTGGACGATTTGAAAGCTATTCCCGACAGTATCTTTGATTTCGACCAGATTCACCTGGACTATTTTAAGGACTTGTATTTGCACATACGCCACAGCTGGGAAATTGTCAACGGTCTGACTCTGGATGTGGGGCTTTCCTTACACAGGCGTACCGAAGTGGAGCGTTCTAAATTCGTTCTTGTCTACCCCGATGCTCCGAATGTGATGTCTGCGGGTGTGTCATCCGTCTATCCGGGATTCGACCCTTCGGTTCTGAAAAAGTTCCGCCACAGTTATAACAGCTTTGCACCCCGTGTACGCCTGACGTGGACTCCCGGTCAGTATTATTATATGAGCGGTGACCGTAAAATCAACCTTCATTCCAAATATCCCACCGTTTCCGTAGACTGGGAGCGCGGTATCAGCGGTGTCATGCATAGCACCGGAAAGTACGAACGTATTGAAGTGGACTTCCAGCACAACATCCCGTTGGGATTGATGCGTGACATTTACTACCGCTTCGGCTGGGGTGCTTTTACGAATCAGAAAGAGCTTTATTTTGTGGATTTCGCCAATCTGGCCCGTTCCAATCTTCCCGTAGGCTGGAATGATGAAATCGGCGGAGTGTTCCAGTTGCTCGACGGGCGTTGGTATAACTCGTCCCGTAAGTACATCCGCGGGCATTTTACGTACGAGGCTCCTTTCCTGCTGCTCCGCCACTTGAAGAAATATACTCAATACGTATTGAATGAACGGTTGTATCTGAACGCTCTGGTGGTTCCCCACCTGAATCCTTATCTTGAGCTTGGGTATGGCATCGGTACGCACATCTTCGATTTCGGCGTTTTTACAAGCTTTGCAAACTGGAAGTACCAGGAAGTAGGGGTTAAGTTTACGTTTGAGTTGTTCAATAGGTAGGTCCGAAAGGCATATTATAAGAATTTATACTTTATCTTTGTGCCAAAATTTTAAGACTATGGGAATTGTAATAGGCATAGACGTAGGTGGAAGCACTACTAAAATCGTAGGACTCAATAAAGGCAAGATACAGTCTCCGATGTTCATAACGGCAGCCGATCCGGTAACTTCCCTGTTCGGAGCGTTCGGCAAGTATATCTATGATAACGGAATCCATTTGTCCGATGTGGAGCAGGTGATGCTGACCGGTGTGGGCAGTGCGTTTGTGGACAGCCCGCTTTACGGACTTCCCACCCGCAAGACGGATGAGTTCATAGCCAACGGACTCGGGGCGCGCCATGCCACGGACATCGACCGGCTGATAGTTGTCAGCATGGGAACAGGCACCTCCTTTGTAAGAATCAACGGGGATGAAATACAGCATATCGGCGGTATGGGTATCGGTGGCGGAACCTTACAGGGACTTTCGCGGCTGTTGCTCAAAACACACGACATTCATCAGGTTGCCGGTTTGGCGGCAAAAGGCGATGTGACCCGCGTCAATCTGCAAATCGGCGATATCTGTAACAACGCATTGCCCGACCTGCCCGTATCCGCTACCGCTTCATTGTTCGGAAAGGCCGACAGTAACGCCTCACCGGAAGACATTGCCTGCGGCATCATTTATACCGTGCTCCAGACTATCGGCGGTGCGGCTGTGCTTTCCGCCCTGAACAGTCCGGTAAAGGACTTTGTGCTGATAGGTAATCTTACCCAGTTGCCGCAATGCCGGGAAGTGTTTCCGAAGATGGAAAGCATTTATCATGTACGTTTCCATATCCCGCCCTATGCGGAATACCGCACGGCCATAGGGGCGGCTTTGGCATATGTCAGGGAGAATTCTACCATATAATAAGGTGTAAATCTTTAGAAATCGGGCATAAAGACCGGATATTTTCAGAAAGAACTTTTTGTCATTCAAGAAAATACTCCTATCTTTGCGCCCGATTTAATATGAGTCAACATAAAGTCTCACTTAATTAACGAGTTAAACAATTTATTTATTAATGGAAAATTTAAAAAATGTTGCTCCCATTGAGGACTTCAACTGGGATGCTTACGAAAACGGTGAAACCGTAACAAACGTAAGTCACGAAGACTTGGAAAAGGCGTATGACAACACGCTGAACAAAGTTAACGACCGCGAGGTAGTTGACGGAACCGTAATCGCAATGAACAAGCGTGAAGTAGTTGTGAACATCGGTTACAAATCAGACGGTATCATTCCTTTGAATGAATTCCGCTACAATCCCGACCTGAAAGTAGGTGATACGGTAGAAGTGTACATCGAAAACCAGGAAGACAAGAAGGGACAGCTGGTTCTGTCTCACCGCAAAGCTCGTGCTACCCGTTCTTGGGATCGCGTTAACGCTGCTTTGGAAAATGAAGAAATTATCAAGGGTTATATCAAGTGCCGCACTAAGGGTGGTATGATTGTCGACGTATTCGGTATCGAAGCATTCTTGCCGGGTTCTCAAATCGACGTTAAGCCTATCCGCGACTACGATGTATTCGTTGGCAAGACTATGGAATTCAAGGTTGTTAAAATCAATCAGGAATTCAAGAATGTCGTTGTATCTCACAAGGCTCTTATCGAGGCTGAACTGGAACAACAGAAGAAAGAAATCATCGGTAAACTCGAAAAAGGACAAGTTCTCGAAGGTACCGTTAAGAATATCACATCCTACGGTGTATTCATCGACCTGGGTGGCGTAGACGGTTTGATTCACATCACAGACCTCTCTTGGGGCCGCGTCAGCGATCCGAAAGAAGTGGTTGAACTCGACCAGAAGCTCAACGTCGTTATCCTCGACTTCGATGATGAGAAGAAGCGTATCGCTCTCGGCTTGAAGCAGCTGACTCCGCATCCTTGGGATGCTCTCGATCCTAACTTGAAGGTAGGCGACCACGTGAAAGGTAAAGTTGTCGTTATGGCCGACTACGGTGCATTCATCGAAATCGCTCCGGGTGTTGAAGGTCTGATTCACGTATCCGAAATGTCCTGGTCACAACACTTGCGTTCTGCACAGGACTTCATGAAGGTAGGTGACGAAGTTGAGGCTGTAGTTCTGACTCTGGATCGCGAAGAACGTAAGATGTCTCTCGGTATCAAGCAGCTGAAAGCTGATCCTTGGGAAACTATCGAAGAGAAATATCCTATCGGTTCCAAGCACACTGCAAAAGTTCGCAACTTCACTAACTTCGGTGTATTCGTAGAAATCGAAGAAGGTGTTGACGGCTTGATCCACATCTCTGACCTTTCTTGGACTAAGAAAGTAAAACACCCATCAGAATTTACTCAGATTGGTGCTGATATCGAAGTTCAGGTATTGGAAATCGACAAAGAAAACCGTCGTTTGAGCCTCGGCCACAAACAACTCGAAGAAAATCCTTGGGATGTATTCGAAACTGTGTTCACTGTAGGTTCTGTACACGAAGGTACAATCATCGAAATGTTGGATAAGGGTGCTGTTGTAGCTCTTCCTTACGGTGTAGAAGGTTTCGCAACTCCGAAACACCTTGTAAAAGAAGACGGTTCACAAGCACAGTTGGATGAGAAACTTGAATTCAAAGTGATCGAGTTCAACAAAGATGCTAAGAGAATCATCCTGTCTCACAGCCGTATCTTCGAAGATGTAGCTAAGGCTGAAGAAAGAGCAGAAAAGAAAGCTGCTTCTGGTGCTAAGAAGTCATCTTCTAGCAACAAGAGAGAAGATTCTCCGATGATCCAGAACCAGGCTGCTTCAACTACGCTGGGCGATATCGACGCTCTTGCTGCATTGAAAGAACAGTTGGAAGGAAAGAAATAATAAAAAGTATTTCTAAATAAACAGAAAGGTGTATTGCGAAAGCGATACACCTTTTTTATTATCTATGTTTTTATGTTCTTTGAGGATTGTTTATAAAGCCGATACGGTAAAGTCGGCAGATAAACCTTCAGCGCTGTTTGTTCCTACCCATAATTTGAAATCTCCCGGTTCTACGTTGTAAGTCATGTTATAGCCCCAGAAAGCCAGCTCTGAAACAGGCAGAGAGAATGAAACATTCTTTGATTCTCCGGCTTTGAGTTCTACACGTTGAAAAGCCTTCAGTTCCTTTACCGGACGGGTTACAGAGCCTACCTTGTCCTGAATGTAAAGTTGTACTACTTCCGTGCCGTCATACTTTCCTGTATTCTTTAGATCTACCGTGACTGATATCTCGCTGTTAATAGCAAGTTTGTCGGAAGTCAACTTCAGATTGCTATATTCAAAGGTAGTGTAAGACAATCCGTAGCCGAACGGATACAAGGGAGAAGCTCCGGCATCGAGATAGAAGGAACGGCAGCCAACAGATGTTTGCCCCGCTTCGACAGGGATTTCATCAATGAGCATTTCTTTCGGGTTTGCCGGGCGACCTGTGCTGTTGTGAGCATAATATATAGGAACCTGACCTGTCATACGGGGGAATGTAACCGGAGTCTTTGCGCTTGGATTAACCTTCCCGAAAAGGATGTCGGCAATGGCAGGTCCTCCCATAGTGCCCGGATGGAACGCATAAAGAACTGCATCCGAAGCTTCAACTTCACTAGCGATTGTCAGTTGGCGTCCTGCCATCACTATGGTTACTAATGGTTTGCCGGTAGTGGACAGTGCTTGTATCAGTTGACTCTGTGCTCCCTGAAGATTTAGGTTTGCCAAAGAATGGGTCTCACCCGAAAGTATTGCTTCTTCACCGACAAAAGCAAGGACTACATCTGCGTGGCGTGCCGCGTTTACGGCTTTGGCGATACCGTTTAGGTTTTTGTCACGGCTATAACCGAGTGCAGGTTCGAAAATTACGTTGACCTGATCGCCATACATTTCTCTGATGGCTTTGAGAGGTGTTTGAGTATGGTCTTTTTCACCGTCGAACACCCATGTCCCCATCTGTTCATAGGGTGCGTCAGCCATCGGACCTACTACCGCTACAGTACGGATTTTGTTTGTAAGCGGTAATGTTTGTGTGTTATTCTTAAGGAGAATAACGGATTGCTCTACCGCTTCTTTTGCTATTTTCAAGTGCTCTTCCGCATATTTCACATTCTGTGGTGTAACAATATACGGATTTTCAAACAAGCCCATTCGGTATTTCAGACGGAGAATATTCCGTACGGCGTCGTCTATTGATTCTATGGAAACCTTATTCTCTGCTAAAGACTGCTTGAGGTTTTTGATGAACGTTTCACTCACCATATCCATGTCAACGCCTGCATTTACCGATTTCTCGGCAGCTTCCTTGCCATCTGTACAGAAACCGTGATTGATCATTTCGGCAGCCGAAGCCCAGTCGGTTACTACCATACCGTCATATTTCCATTCATCGCGCAATATATCTTTCAACACAAATTTATTTGCCGTAGACGGCACACCATCGTTATCGTTGAATGAAGTCATGAAAGTGGCACAACCAGCGTCTGCCGCAGCTTTGAACGGAGGTAGATATACATTGCGCAGTACTCTTTCGGGGATAAATGTAGAATTATAGTCCTTACCGCCTTCGGATGCACCATAAGCTACAAAGTGCTTGGCACACGCCGCCATTGAAGTCGGACTGTTCAGCGAATCTCCTTGAAACCCTTTAATCATAGCTACTCCCATTACGGAAGTCAAGTAGGGATCTTCACCGCAACTTTCGGCTATGCGTCCCCAACGAGGGTCACGTGATATATCTATCATGGGCGCAAAAGTCCAACGGATACCATCAGCTGAAGCTTCTATGGCAGCTACACGTGCTCCGTTTTCTACTATCTGTGGATTGAATGTGGCTGCCTGTCCCAATGGAATAGGGAAGATAGTCTTGTAACCGTGAATTACATCGCGTGACACTAGTAGGGGGATACCTAACCGTGACTCTTCCATTGCGATTTTCTGTATTTTATTCACTTCTTCGGGATTCATATAATTCAATATGGAACCTATTTCTCCATTACGAACTTTGTTTGCCAGTTCGTTAGGATCCCACGGACTCAACTGATTCATCTGCCCTAGCTTTTCCTCTAAAGTCATCTTATCCAGTAAGGCTTCTACTTTGTTCTCTATCTCAGAATCAGAGTTGGTTCCTTTCGGAGAGCAGGCTGTTAATGCCAATGCTGTCAGTGTTGTGGTAAATAATAACTTGTTTATCTTCATAAATCGTCTTTTATTATTGAAAATATTTATTAGTTCTTGTTTTTGGGGGGAATGCATCAAAATGCACAGATTGGATAAAAAGCTTCGCCAGGTATGCCGTGCCATCCATTTTCAGAACCGCCCGTCATAAGGCGTAATCCATGGTCTCCGACACCATTGTAAAAAGTGACAGAAGGAATTGTACCTGCCAGTTCATCCGCATTTATTTTTTTCAATTGTTTGTTAATGTACTCTTGCCCCGATGTGGAACCTGTTTGAGTATTTTCACCTTGTATCAGGTATTTAAGTTCATTGAACGAAGGAGCATACCAAGCGGTACTATTGTTTAGTTTTTCAGTATGATTATTCAAAGCGATAAATCCCAGATTTTCAGTTCCTACTAAAATTTGTGTCAATTTATAACCGTTTGATGTTTCCGTATCAGTGTATTTCTCTACATTTCCATCAATAAAGGCTTGCTCTATATCAGCTGCTGCCACAGTGCCAAAATTATTTCCTTTTTTTGTAGAGACTACTAAGCCATGTTTTTCTTGATATCCATTTAAATTGGAGTCGTTTAAATCATTTGTAGATTTAAAAGTTTCAAAATCGTCTATTATGTGGAATACGATTCCTTTGCAGGTAAGACCGGTAGGAATACCGGCTGCATTTCTTGGAAGAATGATTGTTTTATTACTTTCTGTGGTACAGTAGAAGTCACCTACTGCAATATCTGCCGTTCCTTCGGAGGATGTTGGGCAAGGGAAAGTGTAACATTGGTTGGCTGCCAGTGTTATAGGATCTTTCAGCGTCTTTGAATAAGTAATATTATCAATCGTGTAGAAGTAGCGAAAATCATTTTTTACTAATTGTTCTTCGTCAACAAGACAGATGTACTTGCCGCTCATTGATTCGGGCGTGTACAGTTCGTCGCCAATGGAGAAAGATACATCGGAAAGATCTAATAAATAGGAAATCTCTTCCGTGTCATCTAGTTTAATGGTCGCTTCCGCAGAGAACGCTATCAATGAAAAGGCGTGCTTAAAGTTGATTGTCAATTGATGGGATTGAATATCATTGATTTCTGCTATCAGCAAATCTTTGTCTTTAAATTCCGTTGTTTCTTCCTCTTTCTTTAGTTCTTTTAGTTCATTAACGGATGAAGGAACAAACTCTTTTCCATCTTTCACTATTTGGGCGTATGGAAAGTAGGCGATGACTTTTTTAATTTTGCTGGTATAACTCACACTGTTTTTACTAACCCATTTGTTTACACCGTTTTCGTTTATATACTTAAAGGGTTCATTGGCGAATCCGATTCCATCTTTGTCTATCAGTAAAATACCGATTTCATCGCCGTTGACATCTTCCAAGCTGTTTCCTACTTCGAAAAGAACTGTGACACCATCATTGATTACTCGTGTAGTAGAATTTCCGGTATCGAAATTGGCTACATTTACATTTTGAATAGTCAGAACATCAGAAACGGCGGTTTCGTTTTCTCCGATCTGAGGTAACATCTCGTCTTGGGTGCAAGCCGAAAATATTAATAGCGATACGGCTGCCAGTTTGATATGTGAATATATTTGTTTCATAATTTGTATGATTAATTAGAAAGTAAGAATAAGACGAACTTTTTGTTCTGAATCTACAGCCTTGTAGAAATCAGTACTGCTTATTGCACCATTTTCATTGAAAACTACTATATAAGCATTAGGGTCACTGTCGAATGTACTGTCCCAATATGTGCCATTCAATGCACTGTAATTAGTGAATGTTTTACCCGCAAGAGTTGCTAGATCTCTTAATTGGGTATGAGAGGGCAAATACCAACCAGATGTGCCGGGTATAAGTGAATTATTGTTTTTGCTGGTAGAAGTTGAGGCTGCCGGCACTGTTGTAGCCTCTGCTACAGCTGCTTTTTCTATAAGATATTTAGAGTTAGGGTATCCTAGATATTGTGTGGTTTTTCCGTCTCTTATACCGTGTTCCGGAAAATCTGTCCCATACAAGTTTGCATTACCTTCTTTCCATTTGAAACTACTCTTTTCGTCGCTAGTTTCATCAGTTAGCGCTACTACATATCCATGAATGGTTTCTATATCCGTACCTTCGTAATTTGTTACGTTGTCCGTCTCATGTTTTCCTATCTTATAGATAATACCTAAGGTGGAACCGTCTTTGTAATCTGTCCCGTAAGTACCGTTACTATAGAAATAATAGCCTACTTCCATATATTCTTTAGTATATGTTAATTTGATATCCGAACGGATATTGCAGAATGTGAAAGTGACAGTCCCGTTTGGGGTATCAACTGTACGTACTCTGTCACATAGACCTTCGTAATCGATGCCTCCGCTTGCATTTGTTTCTTTATAAGTTATGGAGAAGCCGTTGGTTGCGTTGTCAATGAAACTGTTTTCCAAACCTGTAAACTGGCAATTGGTCAAATTTGATACTTCATCAGATATAATAGCCTTAAATTTAGCATCCGTAATCTGATTGTCATCGATCTTTTCATTATCCCAATTAATTTCTCCGGATTCCATTTCTACAGTCAGTCCTTTTTTGCTGACAGACAAGTAATATCTTTGCCATGTATTGGGAAGCAAATCTCCGGTTTTCTTATTGACGTCATTGGGGTTGGACTTACTTGGAGTATAGATATAGGTATCTTCTCCTATTTCTACTTTTATCAATGGTTTCTCCCACATTTCACAAGGAACCATCATAGCTTCGCCGTTTCTATAATATTCTCCTTTTGTGTCATGAGTAGAAATCAATTGGTCAGCATCGCCTACCGTTGTGATTTCTCCATTAGTATACGTTACACTTCCATAACCGATAAACGAAACTTTTGCGGTGTTCACTTCTTCATCTGTATATCCTTCAAATTTCTGAAGTTCCCACCACATCCGGGTCATTTGGTGTCTGAATACAAAATGTACATTCTTTGCTTCCACTTTCGCATTACTTGCCAATAAGTCACAGTCAAAGAGTTTCTCTTCGGTAGTTTGGTCTGTTAGGTTTATCTGTTCTGCTGTGAGGGGAGTCCATGCCAGCAGATCATAGCTTGTGCCATCCCATGTATAAGGTGTATCTTCAGTAGACATTTTTCCATTGGTTGTCACTTTGTAAGTTTTTACTGTTTCTCCCGCTTTCACACCTATCAGTTCGTCACCATCCCATGCGCTTTCTGTGGTTCTGCTCATCGTTTTTCCTACTTGAGCTGAGAAAGTAATGTCGCCTTTATCCAGCGAATTGGCAAATTCTGTTTCGTTCGTACATGAAACCGCTCCAAGACTTATGGCTACCATAAGCCCTAAATAATATCCTTGTATTTTTATTAAATTCATAATTTTAATCTTTAGCAGTTACATTGTTATTCATTTTAATTCAGGCTCTATAAGTCCCTTATCAGAATCCGGTCCGTTAAAATCCCATCCGGGAATTGAACCGTTTGAAGAGATATCTCCGGTATTAGTTCCGGGTTGTACTTCTGTTGATTTCTGATAAACCCTGACGTAATCTACATACATGCTTTGGGGAAATACAGTGTCTGCTGTGGGATCACCACCAAATGTACCGCCTACCGCTACATTCAGAATAATAAAAAATGGATGATCGAATACCCATTCACCATCTGTTACATCAGCGACTTTCACTCTTTTGTAAAGTACATTATCCACAAAGAAGTCTATTTGGGATTCATCCCATTCTACGGCAAATATGTGGAAGTCTGTGTCAAAACGTTGGCTCTCATAGCCAAAAGTCTGTGTTATGGGATTTCCACCCGAATGTCCCGGAAAATGTAGAGCACTTGATACGATATTAGGTTGGTATCCTTTATTTTCCATAATATCTATTTCACCGCATTTTGGCCATACATCGGTGGCATAGTTTGCTCCTAACATCCAAAATGCAGGCCAAAGTCCCGGACCGTACGGAAGTTTCAGACGTGCTTCGAAACGTCCGTATCGTTGTTCGAACAGTCCTTCGGTCTTTATTCTGGCAGAAGAGTAAGCTACTCCGTCATAATTGTCGTTCAAAGCTGTTATTTTCAGGCATCCCAAACCTTTGTGAGTTGTGTATGAGGCGTTTTCTACTCTGTCGGTATAGTTCTGAAGTTCCTGATTACCGTATCCTGAAGCGCCTTTTTCATACGTCCACTTTGAAGGATCGGGTCTGTTGTCGGGAGTCGGTGTGTCAAATTCGTCCGACCACACCAATACCCATCGGGTGTTTTCTATCTCTTCTTCTTTCTCGCAACTTCCAAGTAACAGTGGCAAAGGAAGTATCAGCAAGCTAAGCAATATTGTTTTATATGGTTTCATAAGTTATCATTTTTAATAGAAATAAATATTGTCCAAAAGAATGTTCCTGGTGTTGTCATCACATGCCAATGCCAATTGTGGTATTAGTTTATTTTCTTTTTCAAGTTCCAGATCGAGTGACAGCCACTGTTTTGATTTGAAATCAGGATATTTCTCCAATGTTATCGGATACTTTATTTCCGTTGTTCCATAGTATATAGAGACTGTTATAATAGTGCTTTCACTTACTTCGTCCATGCATAATACATCCAGGTGGAGGTGAGTCTTTGACGAACAATCCACAGTTTTGTTGAATACAATACCTACAAAGTTCAAACCGCTATACCGTGCTATATGATTATCACCGGTATCTATTTCCGTATATTCAGCTGTTGACCATTCCCATCTAGGATTCCAGTTTGCAGAAATCTTATTAGTATAAGAATCACTGAACAGAGACAACACTTCCGATTCGTCTCTCGTGGGTGTTGGAGCGAAATCGTAGCAATGTACCTTTATTTCGCCTTCAGCCTCCTTTAACGAGATAACGGCTTCTCCTGTTTTGTGCACGGTTATGTTACCATCATTTGTTACCGAAGCCACATTGACGTCAGATGACTCGAATGTAAAATAATTGGGAGAGACCCGCATTTTACGGTTAATGCCGTTCGGAAGATTGATAGTCTCGGTCAGAGTTTCTATCGTCAGTTTTCCGGGAAAACCGGGAACCTCTATGTCTTCTATTTTGGCATGAGCCAATGTACCGAGTTTTTCGAACTTGACCTCATCGAACCAGATGGTGTAGCCTTCGTCATTTACCGCACCGGCGGAGTAGTAGAATAATCCTTTTTCCGATAAAAGTTTTGCGGAATTAGGAATAGGAATGATAATCTTACTCCAGTTTGTATTCAGTTGGACATCGTTAACTTGAACCAGATATTCGGTAGTATCATAATTACCTATTCCGACTTCAATGGCAGTAGCTACGGAAGACTTGGCATAAAAAGTCAGTGCATCATATCCGGACAGGTTTCTGCCTGTAGCGGAATAGAAAGTACCTCCTGCCCAGCTTCCCATAGGGTCACTCGGATTGGGGACTTCTATTCGCATAGATGATGTGCCGTCGTAAGTGGTTTTAGTATCCACCCCGAAATTGGTTACTTTTCCCCATGCCTGATATTGCAGGTCGGATGCAAATTCATCAATAAAGACATCGGACAAGTTTGGGTAAGTTGCCAGCACATCCGTATTTATATCTCTTGTACATCCTGTCAACGAAAAGAGAACAGCGACAACAGAGAGCTTACATGATATATTGATTTTGTGATTCATAAAACTATCTTATTAATTAGTTCGTAGATTAGAAAATGCTGAATGAAATGTAGGTTCTTATTTCCCATTCGTTGCCACTACCTGCGCCTACAATATCTGTGCTTGGTTCAAAACCACCGGAACCGTCCGGTATATATCCGGCAACGTAACGAGGAGAATATTGATCTAGTGTTCTGAAAGTACCTCTGATTCCTACGCGAGTGGATACCGGCCCCAACCATTTAGGCTTGGCGAGACTGGTCGAAAAGTCTAACATACATTGGAAAGGGAAAGTAAGGTTAAAATCCCTGTGATAGTCGTACGGCCCCCAGTCATTAAACTTCACCATTGCGTTCAATCTCAGTTTCTTATAAATCATTTTGGCGTCTGCACCTACCCGCTTAACTAAACGGGTATCATCTCCGTTGGCTTGGGCAGTACCACAGTAGACACTTGATATGATACCGAAATCTCTTGATATTCTAGACGCTATTTTCAGGTTTGTTTCCCATAAATCATGAGCCGGTGCAGCTCCTCCGAAAGCAAAGGTAGAACGACCGTTGGCAAGTATACCTATGGCTGCATCCTGTGAGGTGGGATGATGGCGGTAAATGAAACCAAGTGAAGCGGCAAACGGTGCATCTTCGTTATTGTCATTCTCCCAGTCGTACATCCAAGTAGCGGGTGTCGGGTCATAAGTCAGCAACAATTCTCCCGCTGTTGTCTCCCTGTTATCCCTAACAGCAAAAGGATCATCAATAATATTTCGTAATCTTCCGGGAGCATCGATTCCATTAGGCATTGGACCTACAAGCGGTTTCTGCCACAGGAAATTAGGGGCAATCTGGAAGTTGCCTATCTGATAAGTAAAACCGGCAAGGACGTTCGATTGATTTCCGCTACCGCTATCTTTTAGCCTCCATCCTGTTAAAGTCTGTGTGTAATCGGCTCCGCCACTGGCTACCAATCCCATTATCGCCCCCTGCGCATAGGCATTGAACTTTCCTCCGCTATATACCACTTTCATCTTCCCTCCGAATGTATCGGATGTTTTTATCACGTCGGAATATACGATAGCTTCTTTATTGTATTCTGTGGTAGCTTGAAATTCCCGTCCTACAAGCGTTGTTCCTGACCATAATCCGCCCGCTGTAATATTGAAACGTCCGAAATTTCTTTCCACCATAAGAGAGGCCCGTGTATTCTTGGGACGGGGTATGGCATAAGAAGTAGTCGTTCCTTCACGCTGGTCTATATCATAATGGAAAATACCTGCTACGTTATATTTACCTATATTCCGTTGGTATTTGACAAGCAGAGCCGGGTTTGCACCCCACCATAGTTCGGGACCGAAAGCAATTTTCAGCCCTTTGAAGTATTTCTTACCTTCAATTTCACTTCCGAAAGGAGCTTCGCCACCATAAATATCCATATTATCGCCGTAGCTCGCTTCGGGATACAATCCAAAGAAGTCTCCTTCGTATCCCCAATGATAGTGTCCTTTGCGGTAAAATGTTTTCAGATTAAACAGTTTGCCATCCCAGTCAAAACTCGCACTATAAAGTCTTAAGCGTTCCAACGGACCCAGATCTACTACTTCTCCGCTTTCGTCCGTTATATATCTGGAGCGTCCTCTGTTCTCATAAAAGATTTCGTCTATCGGGTTCTCCGCCACATTTCCAAGAACATTTACAGTGACTTCCGCCTGTACATTCTCTGCCGGTTTTGAGGCTACGCCTACGTAGAACGATTCAGTATGGTCAAAGCCTTTAAAGCTGGGGAAACTTGTCGGATTCTTCGGCCTGGAACTTGGAGTGGTAGTATTCTTTGCACCTGTATTGTAGGTAGTTATGTCGCCTCTCAGTTCGCTCAGGCGTATTAGCTGAGTCTTTTCGCCTTGCAAGGCAGCTTTATCACTTCTGGAGGATAAAACGGCTGACATTACATTGATATCGGAAAGTTTGCTTATTATTGAAGAGGTGGTACTTCCGGGAGAATAAGGATTAATCTTGTGGACATCTTTCAGCACATAGTATGCGGCACGCGGGTAAAGTTCGTATATTCCTCGGCTGTCAGGAGTTCCTTTTGCGCATATACCGAACCATTCTTCGTTCATATTGTTTTCACCGTTCACATAGTCAAATACATATCCGCCGTTGGCCCATGATGCATTGGTGTCATGTATGCTCAGGTTAGTATTTTGGCCGAATTTCCACCAACCGTCGGCAAATTGGAAAGTGAAACCTCCGAGTGAGTTATTGTTGTTGCCTAGTCCTGCCGCATTCAGATATATTTCAGTCCAATTCTTCAACAGAATGTCTGCTTGCTCTTTTTGTGCTTCACTTTGAGTTATGGCATTGAATGCATCGGATCCGAACTCTGTAAACAATACCGGTTTTCCATACTCCGCTTTTACTCTGCTGAACAAGTCGCCGAACGAGTCACCGCGATAGCAGTTGATTCCTAGAATGTCAACATCCTTACATTCTTTGGCTATAATATCAAGGAATAGAAGGTCACCGTTGCAAATGGCTATAGGAGCTGAAGCATTCATTTTCTTCATCTCGACAGTCGCTTCATTGAACAGTTTATATAAGTGAACCGCTTGAATAGTGGATTTACGATCTTCTACCGGAATATCTTCCGTTTCTGCTCCTTGCCAAAATAAACCATAATTGTTCTCATTTCCAAGAAGATAGAGGAGTATTCCAGGAGTATTATTGTATTCCTTTACCAATTCTCTCGCCTCGTCGAGAAGTACTTTTTTTACTCTAGGGTCGGAATAGTCGGTGTTAGCCATCCATGCCCCGTCCAAAGCTACTCCATAGCGTCCGAAGGAGCTATATATCATTGTGTGAATACCATATTGTTCATAGATATATTTTACCCATCTGGGGGGAACGCCTATGTGTTGTCTGATAGCGTTTACACCCATGTTCTTTAATAAAGACATATCCGTATCGAGAGCAGCCTTGATTATATCGTCAGGCTTTGTCCATAAGGAATATGAATAATTGGTGCCGACTGGGAAGTAATCCCAGTTCATACCATTCACCATAAAAGACTTACCGTTCACAAGCAACTTGGAACCTGTTCTGTCGTTGACTAAGGAGACTTTTTCCTGTTGTGCCGAAAGGGGAATGGACAAAAGGATTAGCAAAGATAATAATATTACATTTTTCATGATAAGTAAAATAACAAATTAGCACTTTGTGAAAAGAAAGCGTCTGAGATTACAAACGTATGTTTCATAGTTTGCTTTGGACCTAGTAGTTTCTCTTGCCTCATAGATTAAATTTAAAAAGTATATACTCGATTAATTTCTTGATTAATTTCTTGGAGGACAAAGGTAGTATAGTATAAGGTACGGTGTATATACAAGTAAATAGTAAGAGTAAATAAATAAAAAGTTAATGTATTGATTATTAATTATATAATGTTTGGTAGAGGTAAATAGTTTATGAAGTAAAATGGTTTGTTTGCTCTCTCTATTTTTGCATTTTACCCAATGAACGTACCGTCTCGGTGAATTCTTCCTTAGGAATTATTGCCTTGTTTCTGGTTTTTAAACGATTATTGTAAACCGTCTGCGGAGAGCAATGAAGAAATTCTGCAATCTTCATACTGTCATTTATTCCGAGTCTGACAAGCGCATATATCCTCAACTCCGTGTTCAGGAGTTCGCCTTCTTTAAGCATTATCTTTTCTTCGGGACGCAGGAGGGAATTGAAGTCTTTTACAAAATCGGGGTATACGTGTAGGAAAATAGCGTCGAAACTATGATAGAACTCCTTCAACTCACTTTGTACCATCGTAATGTTGGAAGTTAATGATTTGATATCGTCTATTTGACCGGCTTTAAGTTTTCTGCTGATATTCTTCCTGTATTCTTCAAGTTTGGTTATATAATTGGAGCATATTGAGAATACATATCCGATGTATTCTTCTTTCACATAATTGGACTCTAGTAATTGGTTATTGATCACTTTTAACTTTTCATTTACTTCGCTAAGTTCTCCGTTCACTTCACCCAGCATTCGTTGGGCTTCAGAAAGTTCTTTGACGTGTGAATTAAGCAGTCGGTTACTTTCGTTCAGTTTTTTACGTGAACGAGACAGTTTTCTGAATTGGAAATAAATGAGTAGGATGGAGATGAGTAATACAATGGATAATATACTTGTGGTGTAGAGTGATTTACGCAATTTGCTTTCCTGTATTTTGTTCCTTTCGCGATAGGCCTGCTGTAGTTTATCCATAACGGTCGATATGTTTATTACGCGCACCCTGTTGGGATACAGCAATGCGGCTTTAAAGCAATAACTGATGTAAGTGTAGCCTCTGTCTATGTCTTCACGCAAATAGAGGATATTGGAAAGTTCCTCCAATGAAGCTATATCGCGGTTGCAGATTTTAATATCGGCTATGGCAGAATAAATAAGGTATTTTACGTAATTATCTTCATCGCCTTCATTGTAAAACATGATAGCAAGCATATAAGAATTGATGGCATCCACCCGCGTGGACAATGATGACTTGTCTACTATATTTTTTAATTTTAATTTTATACTGTCTCCCTCTGCAGAACGGGGATATTCTCTATGTAGTGACGCACAAAAACTATAATATGAAGGATGATCGGGAGTTATATATTTCTTAGCTTCGTGCTTGAATTCCTTCTCAAGATTGTAATAAGAATTTGTCAGTTCCAGGCGATTACCGATGAATTGTACCAAATGGGAGTATAGATAGATTTTTGTATCATAATACTGATACATGTTTTCTTTACTTAATGAAGTTATATCTACATTCAATAATTCTTTCTCAGCCTCATTCAGTAGCCCCTGGGCTGCAAGAAGGAAAACTTTATGCAGTATCCACTCCTGTTCTTTGTCCTTTCGGCCTAATGCGTTGGCTATCTCTATATTATTGTTTACATAAACCATAGCCGAGTCCGCATTATAGACAAAATATTCATCATACAGCATTTTGTTAAGCCATAGTTTTTCTTCCGGTTTTAGAGGCATAGACTGTTTCTTACGCAGTTCTTCTATTTTATCTTCTTTCTCTAAAACGTACTTTTCACTGTTTGTCAATACGGAATCCAATCTGGAAAACAATTGTTCCATTTCTTTATTCTTGGAATAAACATTCCCGAAAGTAATAAACAGTAGGAACAATACTGATAATTTTCTGTATATAAAGGGATTCGTCATATTAAATACTTCTTTTTCTGATACTGTGACCAGCTTTCATATCATGTTCTTGAAACCGGTTGTCGATATGCAAATATATATTCTTTTTTGATACTATATGGCAGGTAATAAGACTTTTGTTTCATTGCTTGCGAAATTAATATGTTTTTTTTCTATCTTTGCCGGAGATGGAAAAGTTTGAGTTACATATATTAGGGTGCGGTTCCGCTTTGCCCACTACACGACATTTTGCGACTTCACAAGTCGTCAATTTGCGTGAAAAATTATTTATGATTGATTGTGGGGAAGGGGCTCAGATGCAATTACGTCGTTCCCGGCTTAAATTTTCCCGTTTGAATCATATCTTTATCTCTCATCTGCACGGTGATCATTGCTTTGGACTCTTGGGGCTAATCTCTACATTTGGATTATTGGGGAGGACGGCCGATTTACATATTCATTCTCCTAAGGGGCTGGAAGAATTATTCGCACCGATGCTAGCTTTTTTTTGTAAGACACTGACCTATAAAGTGTTTTTTCACGAATTTGAGACGAAAGAACCGACACAGATTTATGATGACCGTTCGGTGACTGTAACTACGATCCCTCTTAAACATCGAATTCCCTGTTGCGGATTCCTGTTTGAGGAGAAGCAACGTCCGAATCATATCATCAGAGAAATGGTGGATTTTTATAAAGTTCCGGTTTACGAACTGAACCGTATTAAGAACGGAGCGGATTTTGTTACTCCCGAAGGAGAAGTTATTCCCAATCAGCGTTTGACCCGTCCTTCGACCCCGGCACGCAAATACGCTTATTGTTCCGATACAATTTTTCGTCCGTCTATAGTGAAACAAATCAACAATGTGGATTTGCTGTTCCATGAAGCTACTTTTGCACAAGCGGAACAGGCACGGGCAAAAGAAACTTATCACACGACAGCTGCACAAGCTGCACAAATCGCTTTGGATGCAAAGGTAAAACAATTGGTTATCGGGCATTTCTCAGCCCGATATGAAGATGAAGCTGTTTTACTTAATGAAGCGTCCGCCATTTTTCCGCAGACAATTTTAGCGAAAGAGAATTTATGTATTGATATTGACGGAGGAACTGTATATGAAAAGTAGCCGGTTATTTTTGGGAGTAATATGTATAATTTGTTTGGCTGCTTGTAGAAAGGAGAAGCCTTTGTCTCCGATACCGGACTCTTTGGCAGGTTTCAAAGAACTGTTTAATCCTGCCTATCAGATCAGTGCGGATAGTATTCGGCAGCTCATTCATGCCTGTTTGGAAAAAAATAAACAGACTACAGTTTGGGATTCTGCGTTAGTCTCTCATTATCAGGAAGAAGGCGATTTCTTATGGTTGAATGATTCATTGGTCTCCGATAAACCGACTGTGCAGGCAGCGGACTCAATGTTGTACTGGTTAGAGAATATATCGCGACATGGGATTAATCCGAGACTTTATCCTGTAGATAGTATCCGTAATGGGTTGCAGCAGATACGTACATTACAATTGCAAGATGAAAAAACGATGAATTCCCTGTTGGCGGATTTAGAATATCAGTTGACAGCTGCCTATCTTTCGTATGTGTGCCGGTTAAAGTTTGGCTTTCTACCTCCGGAGCGCAGATGGAATGATTCGATAGACCGTATTTCTCTGAAGCGTTGTGATATGGAATTTGCATTGTCGGCTCTTGATTCTTTGCGTGCCAATCCCACTGCCGCCTTTCATTGGGCGCAACCCTCTTCCCGTTTTTATAAGAAAATGCAGGAAGAATTGGTGCGCGTGAATGGTTGGGGAAAGACGGATACTACGGATTATTACTGGGATTGTTTATTGCTGAATCTGGAACGGGCGCGTTGGCAGTATGCTCTGGATAAAGGGAAGAAATATGTGGTGGCAAATGTGGCGGCATTCATGCTGCAAGCCGTCAACGAGGAAACAGACTCTATTCTGGAAATGCGCATTTGTGTGGGAAGTGTGAGGAATAAAACACCTTTGTTGTCCAGCAGAATCTATTATATGGAGCTGAATCCGTATTGGAATGTTCCTCAAAGTATTATCCGGAAAGAGATTATTCCCACTTATCGCAGGGATACGACTTACTTTACCCGTAACCGCATGAAGGTGTATGATAAGAATGGTACACAAGTCGATCCTCATAGTATCAAATGGGCGAAGTATGCGGGCAAGGGAGTACCTTATACTGTGAAACAGGATAATAAGACGGGAAATTCGTTGGGGCGTATCATCTTCCGTTTCCCAAATCCTTATTCCGTTTATTTGCACGATACTCCTTCCCGTTGGGCTTTCATGCGAAAGAACCGGGCGGTGAGCCATGGTTGTGTACGTCTTCAGAAAGCACTCGATTTTGCTTTCTTCTTATTAGAAGAACCGGATGAATTACTGGAAGACCGCATCCGCATTGCAATGGACCTCAAGCCGATAAGCGAGGAAGGAAAGAAGCTTCCTATCAGTGCGGCCTATCGTGAATTGAAACATTATAGTTTGGAGAAATATGTGCCTTTGTTTATAGATTATCAGACTGTTTATCTGTCTGCCGATAATAATTTGATGTATTGTGATGACATTTATAAGTATGATCCGTCTTTACTAAAGGCAATGACCGATCTGGATTTGAAACCATAAATAAACATAGAGATACAAGAGATTATGACCCCTTATAACGAGCGCGAAGTTCTGAAGCTCCTCCAGGAGGAGAGTACGCAGCGACAAGGATTTGAAATGATTGTGGCGCAGTATAGCGAACAATTGTATTGGCAGATCCGTCGGTTGGTGCTGTCGCATGAGGATGCGAACGATCTCCTGCAAAATACTTTTATCAAGGCATGGACGAATATTGATTATTTCCGTGCTGAGGCGAAATTGTCTACCTGGCTCTATCGTATTGCGTTGAATGAATGCCTTACTTTCTTGAATAGACAACGTGCTGTCACTACCTTGGCCATTGATGATCTGGAAGCAGCGGTTGTGCAGAAACTGGAAAGCGACCCGTACTTTTCGGGTGATGAGGCGCAGTTGTGTTTGCAAAAGGCATTAATGACTTTACCGGAGAAACAGCGCATGGTGTTCAATCTGAAATACTATCAAGAAATGAAATATGAAGAAATGTCTGAAATCTTCGGTACCTCAGTCGGTGCTTTGAAAGCGTCTTATCATCATGCAGTGAAGAAAATAGAGAAGTTTTTAGAAGACATTGATTAAACCTTTGGACTCGGACTATGTCTAAATCAAAGAGAGGAGAAAAATGAATGAAAGAAGAAGATATCCTATTGAAGAAACTTGGTAAGGAAGATTCCTTCAAAGTTCCTGATGGTTACTTTGAGAACCTGACTTCAGAGATGATGAATAAACTTCCTGAAAAAGAGAAAGTGGTTTTCAAGGAAGAACCTGTCAGTACATGGACAAGACTGAAACCATTGCTCTATATGGCAGCTATGTTTGTGGGGGCTGCCTTGATTATACGGGTGGCGTCGTCAGATCGTAAGTCTGTTGCAGATATTGATGTGGCGGTGACTGAGATAGAAACTGAAGTCATATCCGATGAAATGATTGATATGGCATTGGATCGTGCCATGTTGGATGATTATTCGTTGTATGTCTATCTGAGTGACGCGAGTGTAGAATGATTTATTAAAACTGATTGAATACGGAAAATGAAAAAATTAATTGCATTACTTGTTTTGTTGTGTGGCTTTATGCCCCTTCTTTGGGCTGCCGATGGATGTGACCAACATTTATCTCGCGAGGAGTTCAGGACAAAACAAAAGGCATATATTATTGAACAAGCAAAACTGACTAAAGAAGAAGCTGCAAAGTTCTTTCCCGTTTATTTTGAACTTCAGGATAAGAAGAAAAAGTTGAATGATGAATCGTGGAGCCTGATGCGTAAAGGCAAGGATGATAAGACTACGGAAGCTCAATACAAGGAAATCAACGAGAAGATTGCTGAGAACCGTATTGCTGCCGACCAACTTGACAAGACCTATTTGGGCAAGTTCAATAAAATCCTTTCCAGTAAGAAGATTTTTCTCGTGCAACGTGCGGAAATGCGTTTCCATAGGGAGATGATTAAAGGAATGCATCGCAAGGGAGAAAGTAAAGATACAAAGAAAAAGTAAGTGAATACATCAGACGCTCTGTCCGGTGCGGACAGACGCTTTGTCTGTAGGAAATGAAGGCTCTGTTTTCGTAGGAACAGAGCCTTCATTTTTTTCGGTATCCGGTTCATGCGAAACTATAATCCTTTTTTCTTGGCTTTGTTCCAAATGGCATCCATCTCTTCCAAGGTCATGTCTTTCAGATTCTTGCCTTCTTTGATTGTGTGCTCTTCCAGATAGTTGAAACGGCGGATAAACTTCTGGTTGGTAAGTTCCAGTGCATTATCGGGATTGATTTTATAAAGGCGTGCCGCATTGATAAGACTGAACATGACATCACCGAATTCCGCTTCCGCCTTATCCTTATCCATATTGGCTACTTCATCCTGAAACTCTCCGATTTCTTCCTTCACTTTATCCCATACCTGTTCACGCTCTTCCCAGTCGAAACCTACATTGCGGGCTTTGTCTTGAATACGATAAGCCTTGATGAGCGAGGGGAGGGCAGCGGGTACACCGCTCAATACACTTTTATTGCCATCTTTCTCTTTAAGTTTCAACTGTTCCCAGTTCTCGGAAACTTGTCCTGCTGTCTCTGCTTTTACCTCTCCAAATACATGCGGGTGACGGAAAATCAGTTTATCACACAGTTTGTCGCAAACATCTTTGATGTCAAAATCTCCAGTTTCCGAGCCTATCTTGGCATAGAAAGCAACGTGCAATAATACGTCGCCCAATTCCTTGCAGATTTCTTTCTTGTCATCCCTCATCAGGGCATCGCAAAGTTCGTAAGTCTCTTCTATGGTATTGGGACGCAGACTTTCATTGGTCTGTTTACGGTCCCAGGGACATTTAACACGCAGTTCGTCGAGAATGTCCAGGAAGCGTCCGAAGGCTTCCATCTGTTCTTGTCTGGTATGTGACATTTTATTCTTTATTAAATATCCTTGCAAAGATAGTATTAATAATTCATTCCGAAATTCCAAAGTGGAATAATATTACCGTATCCGGTTTCTATGTCATCTTTTACAATGTATCCTTCTTTGGCTCCGGTTATCTGTTGTTGTCCTTTGTTTTTCCCTCCTATTTCAAATGTTCTTTCTCCTATTTGGAAATCGGAAATTTTGGAAGATATAATATCCTGTTTAACTCGCATCTGGTTATAGAAGAATGTTTCGCGGATATTACCAATATTGGAATTCTCTCTTCCTAACGCATAAATGAGATTCGTATTATCAAGATATATTTTTTCTATTTTACCTAATCCTCTGATTCCACCTGTATCATCCCGAACCTGAGTTATCATTCCCGCTTTCTCAATATAAAGTAAGTAATCGCTTAAATAATTACGACTTACTCCAATGATGTCAGCGAGTTTCTGCATGACAGGTTTAAACGGAACGCTTTTGGCAATAATCATCAACAACTGTTTCAATTTACGTCCTGTAGAGACATTCATATTGGCATATTGAGGAATGTCATTTTCCATGGTTTGGTTGATTACTTGGTTCAGCTCAATTTCAAAAGTGGTATCTTTGCTAAACGGGTAATAGCCATGTTGTATATATTCAGCGAATAGCGGAAGTGGATGTGCTATTCCCGGAATTTCAACTTTATGCTCCAGTATTTCTTCTAATGAGTAGACTGGTACATGAATTTGATGGAACATACTTAAATATTCCCTGAAAGACAGTCCTTGCATTTCGTAGATGGGTGCACGTCTGCTCAAGTCTGCCGTGCCTTTATAAATGTCCAAAATGGAGGAACCGGTGAAAAGAACTTGCATATCCGGATAAGAATCGAATATCTGCTTTAATTCACGGGACCAATTAGGATATTTGTGTATTTCATCAATGAATAAATGTTTGCCGCCTTGTTTGCTGAATTTGTCCGTTAAGTCAATCAGGGAATTATCGGCAAAATACATATTGTCTGCTGAAACATATAATGTATCTTTCGGATTCATGTTCTGCTTGATATGTTGCAGAAACATGGTGGTTTTACCTACTCCGCGTGGCCCGACAAGTCCGAGTATATGGCTGTTCCAGTTTATTTCAGCATACTTGTATCGGATAAAATCGGTACTTGTAGCTTTAAGGAGTTTATTGAAGCTTTCGTATAATCTGTCCATGGTTAGCATCTATTTATATGCAAATATACGTCAATTGCACAACAAAAGTGCAGAAATTTATAGTTTTCTGCACTTTTGTTGTGCAATTGGTGAGGCTGATCAAATGAAAATGTCTTCTCGAGGGATTTATTTGGGATTAACCTTTAATCAATCATTTAGTCCTGTTCCGAACTTGGTCTGTTGTTCGCCTACTTCCTTGGCGCGATATTCATTTAGCAGTTGGCGCAGGCGTTCGTTCTCTTTCTCCAATTCAGATTTGGATGCTGCGTTACGAACCGCTGCTTCCGTCTTATTGTTGCCGATGTTCAAAAGTTTGCTTTCGTTCTCTGAATACAGTTCTTGCTTGGGATTGGCAATTGTCTCAAATTCCAGTTCGCCGGACAACGGGAGAACTGTTCCTTCATATTTCATCGAAGCGCTGATACGCACCTTGCCGGGTTTCAGCGTGGATTGCACCAGAATGGGAGCTGTTCCCCAACATAATGAGGCGGTGGTTTCGCCAATCAGGCGTCCTTCTCCTTCGATGCTGAAATTCACCTCAAAGTTGTTCAATCGTCTGACCACTCCGTTCTTGTCTATCAATTCGGCAATCACCGTCACCACGTCCGAGCCATCGGCAACCGTTGCCGTGCCATTGTTGTCCAACCGCAAGCGGAGTCTTTCCGGACGTTGGGCAGGATAGCGTTTATGTCTTGCCACTACTTTGCCGTCTATCAACCCTTCTGCTAACATATAGTATTCATCTTGCTTCTTGGCGCGCGCCAATCTTTTGGTATCCATAAAATCATACACATCCTTGAAGAGAAAGTGTAGTGAAGGCAATCCGGCTATCTCCTGCTTCTTCTGCGTATATACCTTTCCGTTCTTATAGACTGTAAGGCGCACCTCATCGCAATTGGAATAGACCGTCACATCACTGGGCGAGAACGGAGTCATCTCGTGAGCAATGTAAATCATAGGACCGCTTTCCGCATTGAAGTTATATCTGGTGATAGGACGTTGCGACATATACATATAGTAAGAGGTTTTGGGTTGACGATACGCATCCATGATACCCCCATAGAAGGGCTCGGGGTGATATCCGCGGTTATGGTCGAACGGATGCCACAGACAACCGCCTACCACCTGCGATGATGAAGAGCAGACCCATCGGTATCCATCTTCGTAATGAGCTGCCTGCACTAACATTGGGATCTCTCCCCAAGAACGGGACACACGGCTGTCCGAATTCTGTGCTATCCAGTCATCTACATTATCGCCCCATTCACGAATCAGATAGGTCTTCTCCGGCTTCAGATTCTTGGTCGGACGCAATAGGACGGAAAAATACTCATCGCCCAAGGCGGCATCGTCGCAAGAGGCTTGAACCTCGGGACATTCTTCCTTGCAGATGGCTGCTGCATTCTTGGCAAAACTGGCAGGATAGTTAGTCTCATTCAGAATAGGTTCCCATAAAAATACACTGGGGCGGTTTCGGTTCTGGCGAATCATATTGCGGATATCAGAATAAATACGTTCGCCAAAACAAGGAGCCTCGTTCCAGAATTGCCAGCCGGGAGTCGCCACCATTACAAAAAGTCCCAACTCATCGCAAGCATCCATAAACGCAGGGTCGAGCACATAATGTGCGCTGCGTACAATCCTGGCACCGGCATCTTTCAGCTTACGGGCATCGCGCCATTGCAGGTTGTTGGGGACGGCATTCCCCAAAACGGCAAATTCCTGATGACGATTGACGCCTACCACTTTTCCGTATGGTTTGCCGTTAATCCGGAGTCCTTCCTGTTGCTTAAACTCAATACTACGGATTCCCACACGCTGGCGCATACCGTCTACCACCAGCCCTTTATCATCCTTCACATAAATGTCCAGATTATAGAGATAAGGAGTTTCGGGCGACCAAAGTTTGGGCGTTTCCACAACTAACCGACTGCCTGCGTACCCGGCTTTTCCCTTTTTGACATTGATTTTACACGCTGCCTGCGCCACAACCTTGCCATCGGTCTGTCGCAATTCATACACAACGGTAGCAGCAGAGTTGCGGTTGCCTTCATTGCGCACATGCGTTTGAATGTTTACTTCCGCCTTCGTTTCAGACACATTGTTGAAAGAGAGGTACACTCCGCCACCTGCCACCTCGTTTTCATAGTTGGGGTCGGTGATATGTAGCTCGTTATGGGCAATCAGCCAACAGTCACGGTAGATGCCTCCAAAGTAGCAGAAGTCCAACATCTCCTGAGGTTTGCCTGCCGGATAGGTCGGGTCGTTCGAATTGTCCGCCATGACGGTGATGACATTATCCTTATTCCAGTCCAGTTCATTGCTGATGTCGGCAATCACCGGCAGAAATCCTCCGAAATGCTCTGTCATCAGTTTGCCGTTCACCCACACTTTACATTTACCCATGACAGCTTCGAAGTGAAGAAAGAGCTTTTTCCCTTTCAGCCCCTTTTCCGGAGTGAAGTGTTTGCGATACCATACCACGCCTTGATAATTGATGCAACCGCTCGCTTCCGCCGGTAGATACTCAATGCCGTGAGGCAAGGAGACACATTCCCATTGCGAGTCGTCGAATGAGACGCTGTAAGCCCCTCCTTCGATGTCCCCTTTATGGAAACGCCAAGCTACATTCATGGAGTAGACATCCCGACCACTGTCCGGCAGTCTGTAGAAACCGGCAGTCGAGAATTTCGGTTGTTCAAATCCCTGTACAAGCGCTAAGGGGAATAGCAACCCCATAAGGATGAAAATTAGTTTTCTATTTTGCATATTAGTTAGTGTCTATTCTATTCATTTACAAGTATTTATTCTGTTTATTTACAATTGTACGGCAAAGCGTTGAGTTGCTCCCTGCATACAGTCCGGTCCCACTAACAATTCAAATTCTCCTGCTTCCACCTCCGGTTGTAGGCGTTCGTTTAGGAAGGAGAGTGCGGAGTAGGGTAGTGTAAACGAAACGGTTTTCGTCTGTCCGGCAGGAACGCGCACCCGTTGGAAAGCTTTGAGCTGCTTCTCCGATTGGGTAATCCGACAATATAAATCAGTCAGGTAGACCTGTACTATTTCATCGCCATCCATGTTCCCCGTATTGGTGATATCTATGGAGAAGTGAATATCCTCATCTTTCGTCAGTTTGTCATTCTCAAGGCGCAGGTTCTTATATTCGTATGTGGTGTATGACAAACCATAGCCGAACGGATACAGCGGGAAGTAGCGGTTCGCAGGCATGGTGTTCTGTCCATACTCTACGATGTTGCCCTCGCGACCGTAAGGACGGTGCAGCAGACACATAGGCAAGTCGCCCACCGTACGCGGATAAGAAACCGTCAATTTTCCCGAAGGATTGACTTTTCCGCTTAGGATTTCCGCCAAGGCATTTCCGCCTTCCTCGCCGGCAAAGAACATCATGACAATGGCATCAGCCTTATCCATCCAACGGGTCATTGTCACCGGGCGTCCTTCCACCAACACCACTATTATCGGTTTGCCTGTCTTGCCGATTTCAAGAATCAGTTTCTCTTGCATTCCCATCAGGTCTAAGTTGTTGCGGTCTCTCGTTTCTCCGCCGGTAGTCCAGTTGGCACCGCCCATCACCATGACGCAGGCATCGGCATCCTGCACGCACTTCACCGCATCCGCAAAGCCGGATGTATCATTGTCGGTCAGGCCGCAACCTTTAGCGTATGAAACCTCCACTTGTTTTCCAAAGATGTTTTTAATCCCTTCGAGCGGGCTGACACCTTTTACGCCTCTGGCAGAATAGCTGCCCAATTGTGCTACTGTGGCATTGGGACCTATCACTGCCAACTTGCGTACACCGTTCAGCGGAAGCCGGTTTTTTTCGTTTTTCAGCAATACGATACTTTGCCGTGCGGCTTCGCGTGCCAAGTTGCGGAATTGCGGAGCGTCGCACAACTTTTCCGCCAACTTCTCATCCACGTAGGGATGTTCGAATAGTCCCATTTGAAACTTCACACGCAGGATATGACGGACGTTTGTATCTATTTCCTCTTTTGTTATCTTCCCTTGTTTCACCATTTCGCCTAACTTTACATACGATTTGATACGGGGCAGTTCCACATCCATACCGGCTTTCGCACATAAGGCGGCGGCCTCCAATTGTGTCGGGGCTATCCTCAAATGACCGTAAGCGTGGCTCACCGCACTCCAGTCCGACACCACAAAGCCGTCGAATCCCCATTCGTTCCGCAACACGTCTGTCAGCAGCCAGCGGTTGGCAGAACACGGTATACCATCAACCGAATTGTAGGCAGCCATCAGCGACTTTACTCCCGCTTCCTTCACGGCAGCCCGGAAAGGCGGCATGTGTATTTCACGCAACTCTCGCTCGCTCATTCCTGCATTGCCTGAGTCGCGTCCGCCATCTGTCACGAAGTTGGCAAGGAAATGCTTGGGACTGCAAACGACACCGTTCTTCTGCACCCCTTTTATAAATTCCACTCCCATGCGTGAAGCCAGGAAAGGGTCTTCGCCATAACATTCTTCCATGCGTCCGTGGCGCGGGTCGCGTGCCAGGTCCAATGTAGGCGACAGCACCTGATTGATGCCACGGCTATGGGTCTCCTTACCAATCGCATCGGCTATTTGTGCCATCAGGTCCACATTCCAGGTGCAGGACAGCGCTATTGACTGCGGATAAGAGGTGGCGCCTGTAGCACGGCAGCCGTGTATCGCTTCCGCATCAATCATGACGGGTATTCCCAAACGGGTCTCTTCCACCGCAATCTTTTGTATTTGGTTTCCTGTGATGACCGCTTTGGGGGCAGGCATATCCGTAGTGGGGCAGCTCAAGTAGCCCACTCCGTGTTTTCCGAATTTTCGACGAATGTCGTCCATGGAATAGTTGCCGCTTGTCTCGAATATCTCGTCGCCTTCTCCCAAACGCAGCGCTGACATCTGGTAGACTTTCTCCTCCAATGTCATTCGCTTGATTAAATCCTCCACTCGTTCGTCGACCGATAATTTTGGATTTTGATAAGGCAATGGTCTCTTGTCTGTTTGATTTGCAAACAGACTTCCCGATGTGATGAATAGCGATGCCGCTAATAAATGTCTGTATTTCATGATAATCATATTATTTATAACTGATTAAGTCTTTAAGAATTTTCTCCTTATACCATGGGTCATCGATAGCCTTCAACTGACGTCCCAACTCCTTGCCGAGTTCTTTCACAATCTTCTCGTTGCCTTTTAGTGGCAGGCAATTGAGTTGATAGGGGTCTTTTTCATCATCAAAAAAGAACATTTTGTTGATTTTATTCTCCTTTGTGACGGTAAAGGCTAAGGTGTATTTGGCAGTCTTTATCCCTCGTGCCACAACAGAATATCCTAAATTCTCACCCTTTTGGTTTTTCTTTCCAAATCCGTTTTTCATATACAGCGCTCCTGTCGGGCGTTTCATCAACGAGTTGGCATCGAAAAACAGTTCTGCGTAGTTCTTACCCTGCACATCCGACGGAACGAATTTCTCTACTCCTGCCAGTCCGGACAGCGTAGGCATGATGTCGGGAGTGGAAAGCAGCAAGGGGTCTACCCGGTGGGCTATTTTTCTTGGGTAACGCACGATGAACGGGATATTCATTGCCTCGGCATACGGCATGTTTTTCGCCTCGCTGGGCAGTTCGTGGCTGCACATCAGCTCGCCGTGGTCGGAGGCAAACACGACGATGGTGTTCTCTTCCAATCCCAACTCTTTCAAGGCATTCAGAATCATGCCAAAGGCACGGTCCACTCCTGTCACGTTGGCAAAATAGTAAGGCGTGGATTTTACTTTAGGCAGATTCCTGTTTGTCACGTTCGGACGTATAAGGGCATCCATCGGCATGTCTTTGTACAAGTTATAGTCTTCTTCCATGCAGTCCTTGAATGAAGTGTACGGACTGTGGGGCGGATTCATGCCCACCATGATGAGGAATGGTTTTTTCGGGTCGCGCACGTTGTTCGTGTTCTTCATATACTCGATGGTCTTTTTCGCTTCATACACCGGCGAGTATTCGTGTGGTTCATGCTTGTGCCCTTCGTTGTCCCAATAGTGCGGGTTCTTGTGCTCATCGAAAGTCCCGTAAGAGTACCAGTAGTTGAAACCGTGCCGACGTTCTTTAGGGGTATAGGCGTCCCATACCGGCATCTTTGCATTGACATAGTGTCCCGGATTGTTGGGGTCGTTGGGTGTGGGTGTATCCAGATGATACTTGCCGATATAGGCACAATCGTAACCTGCCTGGCTGAACACATCGCCTATGGTGATAGCCTCAGGGTTCAGACTGCTGTTGGGAGAGCCGGTGTTGCAATTGACGGGCACTCCGTTCTTTTCTGCCGAATACATGCCTGTCGTCAACATGGCGCGGTGCGGGCTGCTTACCGGATTATTGCTTTGCGCGGAAGTCAGCACCAACGATTCTCTTGCAAATTTGTCTAAGTTGGGAGTAATGGTAGGATCTCCTTCTGCCTTTCTATACTTTTTAAAATCCTCTTGCTTCCAGAATCCGCATGCATCGTTGCGGAATTGGTCGGGAAATACATAGATTACATTAGGGTGCGTTTGCTGTTGTTGGGATTGTGCATAAGCTCCTGTGGCAACTAATGACAATCCACCTAAAAACAGATTCAGATGTTTCATGTTTAATGTTTTTGTAAAGTCTTATTTTAAAGAAAAATCCAACGATACGGAGGTAGCCCCCAGCTCACTGCTACGTGCGGAAGGAGCGCTTGCCGATGCTGTGAGTCTGTAGTTTCCCTTCAAAGTCTTTTTGCTGCCGTTTTCCAATACAGACTGAAGCTGTTCTTTGGCTACTGTGAATTTCACCGTTTTGGAACCTCCTGCTGGAATATCCACTTTGTCGAACGCTACTAACGAACTGTAAGGATTGCTCTTTCCGGCTTTGGGCAGCGACAGATAGAGTTGCACCACTTCGCGTCCGCCCACGTTGCCTGTGTTTTTCACCGTGACTTCCACTGTGATGTCTTTTTTGCCGTTCATCGCACCGCTTGTTACCTTTAAATCGGAATAGGCGAATGTGGTGTACGAAAGTCCATAACCAAATGGGAACATAATGTTGTCCGACATATACCGGTAGGTTCTTCCCTTCATCGAATAGTCTTCGTATGCCGGTAACGTCTTCTCCGTCACAGGGAATGTGATGGGAAGTCTTCCGGAGGGAACGGCATCGCCAAAGATGACGTCGCCCAATGCGAGTCCCCCTTCCTGTCCCGGATACCATGCCATAATCACGGCATCCGAATATTCGCACACTTCCGTCAAGGCAATCGGACTTCCGCCGGTGAGCACCGTGATGATGGGCTTTTTATTGTTGTCGCGCAACTTTTTCAAGAATGCGATTTGATGTGCGGGCAAGGCGATTGTTTCGCGGTCTCCCTTGTGCATGGAGGCAATGGCGTCTCCCTCTTCTCCTTCCGTGAGGTTCGATTCGCCCAATACGACGATGATGGCATCGCTCATTTTGGCGTCAGGTGTAGTCCAGTCTATCGGATTGTTGTTAGGTGTGGTAGGAAGAATGCCTATTTTATATTCCACTGTCGTGCCGAGATTGACCTTTCCCACTATGCCTTGCAAGAAGGTAGAAAAGCGGTCGCTCGCTCCATAATAATTCCCCATCAATACATTCACATCCGCAGCGTAGGGACCGGTGACATACAGCTTTTTAATATTTTTGTCTAAGGGCAGCACGTTGTCTCTGTTTTGTAGCAACACCATCGATTCTGCAGCAGCCTGATGAGCCAATTGTACATGTTTTTCGCTGCCGACGACTGATTCGGGGATGGAGTTATACGGATTCTCCTCCTTGGCATCAAACATACCCAATTTGAACCGTGTCATAAGTGCGGGATAGAGCAGACGGTCGATGTCTTCTTCTGTTATTAGTTTTTGGTCCATCGCTTCATGCAGATATTTGTAGGTCATTCCACAGTTGATATTGAGGCCGACTTTCACGGCAATGGCACACGCCTCTGCCGGATTTTTGGCAATCTTGTGATGCTTCCAGATGTCTTCTATAGCTCCGCAATCCGACACGATATGACCGTTGAATCCCCACTGGTCGCGAAGAATGTCTTTCAACAGGAATTGGCTGCCGGAAGCGCTCTCTCCATACACCCTGTTGTAGGCTCCCATTACAGCCTCCACGTTGGCCTTCTTCACCAATGCTTCAAAAGCCGGCAGGTAGGTCTCATACAAATCCTTACGTGATGGGTTGACGTTGAACTCATGCCGCAATGCCTCCGGACCGGAGTGCACGGCGAAGTGCTTGGCGCAAGCGGCGGTTTTCAAATATTTAGGATGGTCTCCCTGAAGTCCGCGTGCAAATGTCACTCCGATGCAAGAAGTCAGGTAGGGGTCTTCTCCATACGTTTCTTGTCCGCGTCCCCAGCGAGGATCTCTGAAGATGTTGACATTGGGCGTCCAGAATGTCAGTCCGGCATATTTGCTGTAATTGCCCATCTTCTGTGCGGTGTTGAACTTGGCACGTGCTTCGTCGGATATGGCGGTGGCGATGTTGTGTACTAACGTGGTGTCGAATGTGGCAGCCATTCCGATGGCTTGTGGGAACACCGTAGCCCGTCCGTTGCGTGCCACGCCGTGTAGCGCTTCGTTCCACCAGTCGTATGGAAGAATGCCTAATCGCTCGATACCGTCTGATCCGTTCATCAATTGGGAAATTTTCTCATCCAATGTCATTTGGGCAATCAGTTCGTTCACCCGTTGTTCGAACCTTGTAGGAGTGAGTTGCTTCTTGACTTTCTTGTTGCTGGCGTTAAGGGAACATGCGATGGAGGAAAGCAAGATTAAAATAGCAAAAGTAATTCGTAACATTTCGTTTGTTTTTAATGGTTGTACAATTTAACTTGGCATTATTTGTTCTGAAATTTCAAACAGTTGAGATTTTAGAAACAAATGTACCCGAAAAGACCAAAAGCACCCCCGATATTTTGTACAAAAAAAGGAATAGGACTATACAAAACGAGATTATTGACAGAATATGTACAAAATAACACCTTTTTATGCACTCAGAAGTACGTTTTGGGTAGTGATTAACGGATAAAGAAAAGAATGACACGGAACACAGCGTTTGATGAATAAATGCTGTGTCATTTGTATACATTCATGTTTGGCGAACGCACTATTCGGTTAGAGTGACAGGCTGAATCGTACCGTCTTCATTGTAGTGTAGAGGTGCCGCGCATACCGAACGTCGCCATTGGATAAACTTTCTATCCGGAGAATCGGCGGGGATATTCTTCATGGCAAGTTGGGAGGTGTGGTAGAATAGGTACCACTGCCCTTTATATTCCACAATGGAGTGGTGGTTCGTGCCGCTGCTCACCGGTTCCAGGATGATGCCTTTGTATTCATAAGGTCCCATGATGTTATCTGCCATGGCGTAACCAATCTGAGGCGCTTTCCCTTCGATGTGGGGGCCCGTAGAGTAAGAGAGGTAATACTTCCCTTTGTACTTGTGCATCCAGATGGCTTCAAAGAAGTAGGGGAGTTGCTTCTCATTGTCCAAGATGACCGGCTCTCCCTCATACGAAATCATATCGTCGTTCAGGCGGATGATGTTCAGCGCATTTTGTCCGACGAACAGATACGGTGTGCCGTCGTCGTCGATGAATGCTGCGGGGTCGATATAGTCGCGCGGAGCAACGACTCCCGGGCTTGTGCGGCTGATGAGCGGCTTGCCGAGTGCATCCTCGAAAGGTCCTACAGGAGTGTTTCCCACTGCCACTCCGATGTGGTCTTGGTCGGTGGGGAAGTAGAGATAATATTTGCCGTTTTTCTCCACGCAGTCCGGTGCCCAGCAATACCGTTTCGCCCAGGTGGTCTGCTTCAGTGGCTCGAACACCAAGCCTTCGTCCTTAAACGTCTTCATGTCGATGGTGGAGTAGACGTAATAGTCTTCCATGTCCCACCATTGCGCCTCGTCGCGGTCGTGGCTCGGGTAGATGTACAACGTGTCGTTGAACACCCGTGCCGAAGGGTCGGCACTGTAGCGCATCGTGATTATCGGATTCTGGATATTATCGTTTTCTGCCTCTTGTTGTTTCACCTTTGTTGAGGGCTGACAGGCTGTTAAGAGCAATAAGGCGGCTGCCATGTATTTCCCCATATTATTCGTCATGATTGATCTTGTATTTAATTTGTAACATCCTTTTGTTTATTTTTTGGCTTATGGGGTGACCTCGCTAAGCTTGGAAACCCTGTTTTCATTGAATGCTTCGATGATAAGTCAGATTGATTTTTAGAATAAGCTATTTCCTTACAAATCTCAAATAATAAATATCGCATATCCCCTTGTTCTCCTTTGACTGGCAAGTTAGATATAAGGCGTGTTTACCTTTTATCTTGTCGGCTCCCTGAATAGTCATGCTGTGTGTGCGTAACACCGGTTTCGCATTGGCGGGAATTTGGATTGTTCCTAACTTAGTGCCTCCATCTGCTTCTGTGGGATGATCGAGCATGACGTCAATAGTTCCCTCTACACCTTGGGGAACAATATCCAATTGGAGCTGGTTGTTCTCTCCCGTCAAGGCATCGAAATTGTAGTCCCTGTATCCGATGACGGAGTTGTTGACTACGTTCACAAGCGGGTTGCATTTGACGGCAGGGTCATAGGTGGCTTGGGCGTAAACACCTCCGGAGAAGTGGCAGGCAATGGCGGCCGGATATTTCTTGTACGGGTTCAATCCTTGTCTGTTAAATCCCATTGAAGTGCTTGGTACCTCATCTATTTTGATCTTGTTGCCCTTTATCTCTATCTCTACGGGCTCTACGCAGGCTTGTCGGGCATACCAGTTGTTGTTGGTATCCCTATGATAAAAGATGTACCACTGTCCGTTCAATGAGACGAGTCCACCGTGGATGTTTCCTGTAGGGCTTGCAATAATCGGTCCTCCGTATGTCCAAGGTCCTAAGGGGGTTGTGCTGTAGGCGTATGCCAGCATTTGTCCGCCTCCTCTTTCGGATTTATGCTGGCGGCGGGCGTAGACAAACACATACATGTGACCAATCTTCCGGATGGAGGAAGCCTCGAAGAAGCGGAACTGCTTGCTTAGTTCTTCTTTAGAACCGCCCAAAGCATCGTCTCCTTTCCAGTTGGAAATCATGTCTTCTACCACTTTTGTCCCCGGTTTTAGTGTGCACATCGTGTTCGGGTCCAACTCGGCACCGAAAGAACGCTCAAATCCCCAATAGGCATACACTCTGCCATCATCGTCCACCAATACGGCGGGGTCAAAGCCGATAAGTCCTGTCTTGTTGAGATTGACAAAAGGACCTTTGGGACTTTCCGCAATCGCTACGTCCGCTCTTGGAGCGCGTTGCTCGTTAGGATAGAGGTAATAGCGCTTCACGCCATCCTTGACCACTTCTGCCACATCGGGTGCAAACATCAGGCGTGGGTCTTCCGGATAATTGTTGTTCGCATAAATGACCCCATCATATCGCCAATTGTTCAAATCTTCCAAAGGAGCCGACCAGACTACCAAATCTGTGCCGCAATATTCATCTTGGCGTGTGTCGTGCGAACCATAGATATACACACGGTATTTACCTGGCTTGTCGGGGTCTTCAAATACATGGGGTTCTCCGTCCGGAATGTGTTCCCATAACGGAAGAATAGGGTTGCAGTCGCTGAAATGTTCAGTGCCGACAGGCACTGTTGTCTTGTTGCCCCGGAATATCGGATTGCCATCGTAATTATTGATGCCATAGACTAATCCTGTGTATAACAAGCTGATAAAAAAGGAATAAAATGTTCGTTTCATGCTACGGCTACAAATATTATATGTTTGATATTTGAGTTTATTCATTGAGTTTATTTCTTTTATAGATTATTTACAGGTTGACGCTGACGGGCGAGCCAGCTCTTTCGCCTTGCGGCATCGCGCATTTTACGTTTTGTCCGTTCCATGTGACAATGATTTCTTTGCACGTTTCATCCATCAAGGCGTCAGTCACGGTAATTTGCGTCTTTTCTCCTTGCTTTTCCACCAATACCGTGCAGGGGGCGGAAACCGACAGCGTGGTACGTGATGCCTTCAGCGTCTCGCCGGTGGTGTAGAACACAGCCTCTATTACCTTCTTGTCAGCACTTTCCACAGCCTGCACCAGGGTGTCGTTGCGCAACACCTTGAAGGGATAGCCCTCTTTCGGCTCGCCTTTGCCGGCATATACCACGTAGCCATAGCTGTCGTTCACCGGCTTTTGTCCGTGGTCTATCCAGATGCGGAAGATGTCTGCCGTCTGTGGCAGGTCCTTCTTGTTGCGGTTCGATACGTTCATCTTGACCCAGTCGGCTTTCTTCTGTTCGCACACGTAGTGCATTCTATTCTGATATTCGGGCAACACAGAGTAGGCAAATTTCCCTTGCTGCACAATCCATTTCGTGCCTTTCACCTTGTGGGTATACACTTCGCCGGTGTGTGCCGTCTGGTCGATAGTGGTGCGGATGGTTCCCGGCTGGTTGGGGTCGAGATTGGTGATGCCTGCTCCGAGTGCCACCATGTAGTCGCCCAGCATGAAGTAGGACTTGTATGCCTTCACTCCGTAGAGCACTGCGTTCATCCCTTCGCTGTCTCCCTTGTCGTTCACGCCCTCTCTTTCCGAGCCGTTCATCTTCTCGAAGATGTAGCCTGCCACGGCATTCTCTCCTCCCGCTGTCGCTGCGGCGGCGAAGTTGTGCTTACTGGTATATCCGCGCCAGTTGGTCACGGGCGTCAGCCGTTCCATTCCCTCGCGGGCGGTACATCCCGGCATGGCGGTCACGTCGAAACCTCCCAACACTGACTTATATTCGTTGCCCGTCTTTTCAAAGAAGGTGATTCCGTCGGTGGTGTAGAAGTTGTAGGCATCGGCAAAGGTGTGCGCGCTCTCTATGCCGTCGCAACGCACGGACGCCATGTTCACCATGATATAATAGTCGTCGTTCTTCTTCACCAAGTCGTCGTTGTTGAAGAAATAGCGCGTTCCGTTGTAAGCGTCGTAGGTTTCCATCCGTATATTTTTGTTCTCCACCTCTTTTTGTAGCAGTTCCAGCTCTTTCACCTCCTCATCGGTGAAGGACTCTCTCCAGGTGGACAGAAGCATGCCCAACAGTCCGCGGTAGGGGATGGTGCGCGATTCGGGGGCGTATGCCATCGAGTTGCGGTCTAAGCAGGGGGTAGTGTATCCTTTATAATAGTAGAAGTTTCCTCCACGGAAATAGTTCATCAGTGCTTCCACGTTTCCACGGGTCAATTTAGTCTTCCACGGAGAGTCTTTCAGCATTCCCAGCATTTCCAGTGCTCCGGACGTGCCGTCGATGGGATATCCCCAGATGAGGCACTGCACTCCGTGTCCCCAGCCGGCACCGTCAGCGGTGAAGCCTTCGTTCCAGAACGAGGTGTGGTAGGTGGCTTGCGAAGTGGTTGCGATGCTTCGTTGGCACACTTCCGCCAGCAGGTCGAGCATCGGGATGGAGCGGTAGATGAAAGCTGCCTGATATACGGCACGGTAGCCGTGCGTTCCCAATCCGTTGCCGCCTACCCACCACACGTGGTTGCGGAAACGCTCCACCTGCACCACGTTGAGGTCGGTATCATCGTTGCGCACAGGTTGTGTCCACGATTGCAGGGTGATGATTTTTAGCATGTCAGCTGCCGCCACCAGGTCTTTGTCTTCCGCTCCCCCCGCTTCAGCGATGTCCATCTGCTGCAAGAGGCAGAAGTAGATGCCCGAAGCCGATTTGGGAAGTGCGAAACAGGAAGCGTGGAAACGCGCCCAGTTGTTGGGACGGGAGATCTCGAGGTTGCCATAGTGTACGATGGATTTCAGCAACGCTTTCCATGTACGGCTGTCTTTTTCTTGCGAAAGCTTGTTTTCCTTAAATGCGTTTGCCAGGAACCAAAGACGCTGGTAGGCTTCTGTGATGACGCCTCCGCTGTTTGCCTGGTTTCCGTCCTTGCCCGGACCGATTTGGCTGTCGTCCAAGTCGGAGAATTTACCGTCGGGTTGCAACAATTGGAGCAGCTTGTTCAGCTCCTGCTTGTCCATATTGCCTTTTCTGTTGAAATAAAGATTCTCTTGTTGCAGTTTCAACCGGAACTCTTTGATGAATTTTTCTTTCTCCGGGGAGCTTACTTTTCTTGCTTCTCCGTAATAGTGGTGATAGTTGTCTATTGACCACTGTGCCTCTTTGTTCTGTGCTCTCGATACAGTGCATATACAGCAAAGAGAAAACACCCAAAAATAAATGCAACGATGTTTCATGATATACTTTTTAAAGAAATTATAGTTGTTTATCACCGCAAAGATATAACGGACGAGAGAGACAAATAGGGCTGTTATGTACACAACTACCGCCCGAATGTGTCAGTTTTGTACATAAATGTATGGGAGGGTATGAAAATGAAAAATAAATATCTATTTTTGTCGCGTTGTTTAGCAATGACTGACACCGATTTGTGGCTGTTAACTTTAAAATTAAATCTTATTTATGAGAATATATCTATGTGTACTCATGTTGTGTGCGATTTGTTTCGCTGGTAAAGCCCAGGGCATCTCTTTCAGGCATTTGACTGTCGACCATGGACTTTCTAACAATTCCGTCACATCCATCTATCAGGATAAGGAGGGAATAATATGGTTGGGGACGAACAATGGGCTGAACTTGTATGATGGCAATCGGGTTCGGACATACTATCAGCAAATAGACAATCCGAACAGCTTGTCCGGCAACGTGGCAAATCAAATAGTGGGCGATGCCGATTCCGATACCGTGTATGTCAGAACCCAAAATGGCGTTTCTGCCGTGCATATAGCGACAGAGACGTTTACAACCCTATCGACATATAGGTTTTCTTTTCTCTTTTTTAACAAAAAACTGTACGCAGCTTGGGGTAATGAACTTTTGGAATACGACGGACAGCGGTTTCACTCTCTCTACCGGCTTATCGATAAAGCAAGCATCGGCTGTTTTTATGTGGACAATGATTCCATTTTAATGGGAACAGACTTCGGCTTGTATCTGCTTACCGGACGGAAAATGTTAAAAAAACTGATACCCGATACATCTATTTCCGATATTTTCAAAGATAGCCGGGGCGACTATTGGTGTTGCAGCAGTCGTGGTGGTAAAGGACTTTATCGCATCAGTAAGGGGGAGATCGTGAATTACCGCAACACACCGAATAATGCTGTGCTGACTTCCAATTTCACCCATCATTGCGTTGAGGACAAGCAGGGCGATATCTGGATTGGCACATTCGAAGGAATCACGCAATACCGCCGGAGCGATAACTGCTTTATACAATATAAAAAGAAAGAGACTGCCAACAGCCTCACCCACTCTTCCGTTTGGGGACTGTGTTGCGACAGACAGGGGAACATTTGGGCGGGGACCTATTATGGAGGTGTCAACTATTTTCATCCGCAGAAACAGATATATAGGGAATATCTGCCCTCTTTGATAGAAAAAGACGGACTTAGCTCCGGCATCATCAGCAGAATGGTGAAAGACGTGAACGGCAATCTGTGGATAGGGACCGAAGGCGGAGGACTGAACAAATATGACCCCAAGCGGCAGAACTTTAAGCGATATATGGCAGACGGCACGGGAAAATCAATCTCTCACAACAATGTGAAGGCTGTCTACTATGATGAAAAGGAAGAGGTACTGTGGATAGGGACGCACATGGGTGGACTGAACAAGTTAGATTTAAAGACGGAAAAGTTTACCCATTACCGCCATCACCAGTCGGACCCGAACTCTCTTCCTTCCGATATTATTCAGGATATTCTTCCGTATAAGGACGAGTTGGTGCTGGCCACTTACAATGGCATTGTGCTTTTCAATCCTGCTGATGCTCGATGTACCCGTCTTTTGCAAGATGAGAAGGAGCATAGTTTTTGCCAGTATGCTATCAATTTATGGATAGACCGGTGGGGAACATTGTGGATTGTCAATCTGAACAATGGAGTGTGTTCCTATCAGTTTGCAACCGGCCAATTTAAACAGTACAAGCGTAATCACGTACTGCCGAATAGCATTAGCAGTAATAACATAAATGCCGTATATGAGGACAGCGAGGGTAAGTTGTGGTTCTGTACAAGCGACAACGGCATCGATAGCTATCATCCAGAGACGAACAGTTTTGAGAATTTCAATCAAAAGCAGAACGGGCTGATAAGCAATCGAGTGTACAATGTGTGTGAGATTCCTCAAAACCGTCTGTTGCTCACTACGGATAAAGGTATTTCGGTGTTTGACTGTCGGGCACATACGTGTGTAAACTACGACAACTTGCCGCAAGTTTCTCTTAAGGAGAATGCGCTCTATCAGTCGGCTGACGGTGAAGTATTTGTCGGAGGACTAAACGGTCTCTTTGCATTCGATGTCGAGAGCATACGGCATTTGGCGCGTGACTATACCTTGATGCCCAGCAGTTTCATGGTGAATGGTGAAGAACTCCCCGACAGCGTTTTTTCTTGTCGGTTGCCGATGGTAGACCAACTGGTTCTGCATCCGGGACAGAATATGTTTAGTATTGGATATGCGCTTTCCGACTATCTGCCTTTCAATAGCGACCGCTTGTTCTATTATCTGGAAGGCTTTTCTGCGGAATGGACAGAGATGAACGAACAGCATTTGGTCTCTTATACCAACTTAAGCCCTGGCAAATATGTCCTGAAAGCTAAAGCTGTCAGGCGGAATGGAGAGCTGGTGTCGGAGAGCAAGATAGACATTCGGGTGCTTCCGCCTTTCTACCGGACAACATGGGCTTATCTACTTTATTGGCTGTTGGGACTTACGCTTTTGTATAGCATTGTGAAAAGCTATAAGCGGCGCATCAAGCTACAAGCGGCGCTCAAGTATGAAGAGAAGTATGTCGAGGACCTTCAGGAGATGAATCAGGCGAAACTGCGTTTCTTTACGAACATCTCCCATGAGTTCCGCACTCCGTTGACGTTGATTATCGGGCAGGTAGAGATGCTGTTACGCCTCCATTCCTTTGCGACACCGATACACAGCCGTCTGTCGGGAATCTACAGGAACTGTATTCAGATGCGTGAGCTTATTAGTGAATTGCTCGATTTCCGTAAGCAAGAGCAAGGCTACATGACTATTAAGGAGGGTACCATTTCTATCTCCATACGCAACCGCATCGAGGAGGTGGTGATAGAGGTGACTGATACTGGAAAAGGAATTTCCGCCGAAGATATAAGGAAGATATTCGAACGTTTTTATCAGACGAAACAGGGACTCTCCACAGGGACGGGGATAGGGCTTTCTTTTGCCAAAGGAATCATCGAACTGCATCACGGTAGCATCGAAGTGCTGAGTAAGGTGGACGAGGGAACAACTTTCTCCATTCATCTGAAGAAGGGCAACAGTCACTTTACGGAAGAAGAGCTTCAGGCAGGTGAAGAAAGGGTGATGGAACCGGCTGTAGGGGAAAAGCAATGTCCCATTCTGTCGGATTCGGCTTTTACGGAAGAGGCGAAAGAATCGGTTGCGCAACCGGAGCAGAAGTACAAATTACTGATTGTGGAGGACAATGAAGCATTGAGGAAAATGCTGACAGAGATTTTCAAGACATTCTATCAGATAGAGACGGCTTCCGACGGAAAAGAGGGATTGGACAAAGTACGTACCGTTCAGCCGGATCTAATTCTCAGCGATGTGCTGATGCCTGAGATGTCGGGTATAGAGCTATGTCAGGTAGTGAAGAAAGATATGGAGCTTTGTCATATACCTATTATATTATTGACAGCACGCACGGCGCCGGAACATACCATCGAGGGATTGAAAACAGGAGCAGACGATTACGTCACAAAGCCGTTTAATATCGACATTCTTTTGTCGCGTTGTAACAATTTGATAAATAACCGCCTCTTGTTGCAGGAGAAATTCACGCACCAGCCGCAGGCATCGCCGCAGATTTTGGCAACGAACGACATGGACAAAATTTTTGTCGACAGCGTGATGAAGGTGATCGAAGAACACATGGACGATGTAGAATTTAGTGTTGATGTATTAGCGTGCGAGTTGGGGATGGCGCGCACCAAGCTGTTCTCCAAGATGAAGGCCATCACCGGACAGACACCTTTGGAGTTTATCCTGACTATCCGCCTAAAACGTGCTGCCGTGATGTTGCTGAACAACAAGGAATATAGTATCTCGGAGATTGCCGACCGGCTTGGCTTTGGATCTCCCCGCCATTTTACCCGATGCTTTAAAGAGAAATACACCATTACGCCTCAGGAATATCGTCGGCAGAAGAGAGGGGATAAGTAAATATCAACGTACTGTTTTGTATGCGTTAAGGTACTATTTCGTACATCTGCCGATTGAATGCGTTTTTGTATAATAGGTCGGATTATTTGTATATAACATACGGTTCTGTTTGTCATATCCATCCTACATTTGTGTAGTTTTAAAATAGGATATGATATGAATATGTGTTTCAACAAAAAAACAATCGTTAGTTTCATCCTTTCCGGATTAGTGTTGTCCGGACTGTCGGGATGTGCCGGCTCTTCTAATGAACAGGAAGAACTGGTAGCTGATAATGTGGTTAACGCAGCTTCGCAATATGCGTTGATGGCAAAAGCGGCGGATGAGAATGGAGGCAAGCTTCCCGGCTACACCAACGCCAAGGGAGAAGTGGTGTATATCAATCCCGCCGACTGGCGGAGCGGCTTCTTTCCCGGTTCTTTGTGGTATCTGTATAAATTGAGCAACGATGAAAAGTGGAAGTCTCTTGCTGAAAAGTACACAGAAAAGTTGGAGGAAATCCAATACCTCACCAATCATCATGATGTAGGTTTCATGATAGGTTGCAGCTATCTCAATGGATTGCGTTTTGCGGGAATCAAGGAGTATGCACCTGTCATTGTTCAGACAGCCAAGTCGCTTAGTACCCGTTTCCGCCCGAATGCCGGGGTCATTCAGTCGTGGGATGTGACCGGCGGATGGCAAAGCAAGCGCGGCTGGGAGTGTCCGGTCATCATCGACAATATGATGAACTTGGAGCTGCTTTTCGAGGCCACTGCGCTTTCGGGCGATTCTACCTATTATAATATAGCGGTGAGTCATGCCGACCGGACGTTGGAGAACCACTTCCGCAACGACAACAGTTGCTATCATGTGGTGGACTATGATTTGGAAAGCGGAATAGTGCGCAGCAGACAAACCGCTCAGGGCTATGCCGACGAATCGGCTTGGGCACGCGGGCAGGCCTGGGCTATTTATGGATATACGATGTGTTACCGTTACACCCATAATCCCGAATACTTGAAACAAGCTTGTAACGTCTACGAGTTTATCTTCACACATAAGAATCTTCCGCAGGACTTGATTCCGTATTGGGATTTCGATGCACCGGATATTCCAAATACACCTCGTGATGCATCAGCGGCAGCAGTCATGGCTTCTGCATTGATTGAATTGAGTCAGTTGGATAAAAGTGAAGAAG
>ERZ779866.89-NODE-89-length-90999-cov-8.658020_pt1 | contig 90999 bp, 90 predicted proteins | sample MGYA00511248_ERZ779866 | MGnify/ENA primary metagenome ERZ779866 (study PRJEB29588, sample SAMEA2155758) | human gut metagenome | biome: human gut; feature: human-associated habitat; material: faeces | place: Denmark | collected 2008/2010 ... | reverse complement strand
CATGACAAATGGCCTTATCGCCCTCTCACTCCTGTTATTGGATACCTCAAGCCTCACATCAAGAAGTGAATTCCTAAGCGCTTCCTTATGGTTTATCGTGTATTTTAATGCTGTCTGATAAAGGCTCTTTGGCATCGGTTTTTGTATTTCTTCTTCTGCCCACGCAAAGAACCCTTCAAAAGCTTCTCCCATCCGGCTCCTTTTGAATTCCATCCGTTCTTCTTCTGTTAAAAGCTTTCTGCACTCCCTGTCTAAATGAAATATCTTATCACACCATGCAATACCTTCTTTTATCCGCATGGCATGAGTACTTTCCTTATCTTTAAGACCGTTCAGCGCTTCTGCATAATATCGTCTTGCATGAGCCAGACACCCTACATGTACAATGCCATCATTAACATTGCCGTATCCTGCATACCCGTCTGTTTGCAGATATCCCCGGTAATCCTTCAGAAAGGTTTCCGGAACATGTCCTGCACGGGAGCCGTCCCCATAATGGTAAAGCACGATAGGGGCTATGCCCTCTCCACTGCGAAACATCCACATGTAACTTTTGCTCCGCTGCTTATCGCTCAGCACTTTCAGCGTTGTTTCATCAGCCTGGATGATATCATATGAAAGGAGCTTCTCTTTCATCCTTTCGTAAATGGTCCTGAGGTATTTTTCTGTAAGGAGCATCATCCAGTTTGAGAGCGTCGCTTTTCCGATATTGACTCCGTATAGCTTAAGATCTTTGGATATCTTATCAAGAGGATCACGATTCTCGTATTTCCTCGCTATGATATATCCTCCTAGTGACGGTGACAGAACGCTTCCGCTGAGCAGAGGCTTCCTCGTCTGTGCCGCAATGATCGTAGCTTCTGTCCCGTTTTTCTCACAGTTCCTGCAACTGTATATGTACTGTATGTGCTCACGCACAACTGCTTTTGCCGGAATGATCTCAACTTCCCTGTGGATTCGCTTTGTCATCTCATGAAGCTTCTCCCCACATACAGGACAAACCTGTTCCTCTTCTGTGAGCACATACTCTGTGGGCTCTGCTTTCCTAAGCGGACTGAGATATGCCTCTTTTCTGCCCTTCTGCTTGCCTTTACGGATAGGACATGCTTTCTCCGGCTTTGGTTCAGGCTGAGAAGGGTCTGCCTCCTGTTCCGCTTCGTTGAACAGACATACCTGCTCTCCATCATCTATCAGATTTTTTTCGCTCCTTTGAACGAAGCGTTTAGCCTGACTGCTTCTAAACAGCTCTTTGTAGTACTCAAGCTCTGCTGAAACCTCATCCAGCTTTTTTGAGGTGTCCAGTGCAAAACTTTCCAGTTCTTCTTTTGTCATTGATGAAAAATCGACCTGTTTCATATGTCTATTATACCAAAAAACCATTGAATTTTCAATGGTTTTAAGGATTTTCTATGTTAATTTTCTATGGTTTTGAGCAGATTATCATATTCATATCTGTACATGTAATCTCTTCCGTAGCAGTGAGATATCGGCCAGTAAAATGTTCCGTATTCAAGCTTTCTGCTGTAAAGGCAATATCCGTTTCTGCATATCTTAAGCGCATATATCTGCTTCCAGTTCTTTGATACGAAGAAGAATATTTGCCCCGGTATCAGCGGCAGATCCAGATCGAACCAGATGATAGAAGTCATAGATTCAAAGGAAAGATTCCCCCTGATAGGTTTTAATACGATAAAGGCTCGGCAATCTTCAATAGGCAGATGCACAAAGCCGGCTCCTTCTGTCTGTGGTAACTTGATCTTTTCATCCATGAACTGCAGTTTTCCGTTCTCCAGCAGCTTTCTTTTAGCACATTTAAATGTGTCGTAGTTAATATCGTGCTCTCTGCACCATCTCTTTAAGGGAAGCTCGCTTGCATATGCTTCTTTAATGATCATCTCCCATTCTGCGTGTGAGCGTACCATATCTGTTTTACCTCCTGTAGTTACTACTAGGTAGCATACTACTTGAGGTTTAGGCTTTCAATGTGCCTGCTATTTGACCCTTACAGAGAAAAACATATATAGGGGGAGAAAATAGAACCGTCGGAGTAGAAATGAAAACTATAGTAGTCAAAAAAGAAAGGGAGGGGTGCAAAATATTCCCCCTGAAAAGGCAGCAGAACACAGATCAGGGGGAACTCGTCCCCCCTGGAATCCGATTTTTCAGCGGAAAAGGGGGACGAGTTCCCCTCATTTATATAAAACCACCACATTTAGGGGGAGACTCCCTTGCCACAGCTTATCGCCCGGCCCAGATCAGCCCGTTACAAAAAATCTCTGCCGCTGTTCGATCCCGTGCAATGTACACCGCTATGCCGCAGGCCGCCGGCACAGGGCTTCGGACAGTTCCAGTATAATTTATCCCAAAACAGGAAAAACTAAGCCCAAAACAAAGGAGAGAACATTGTCATGATAGAAGAGGATACCATAAGATTGCTGCGGGAATGTGATGCCGGCATACAGATGGGTGTGTCGTCCATTGACGATGTGGTGGACCATGTCCACAGCAGAGGTCTGAAAAAATACCTGAGCGACTGCAGGGAACAGCACAGCAGATTAAAAGAGGAAATAGATATCATGCTCCACGGCTTTCAGGACGGCGGAAAGGCGCCCAATCCACTGACCAGGGGCATGGCGCATGTCAGGACCAATGCCAGGATACTGATGGACAGCTCAGATGCGGCCATTGCGGATATTATAACCGATGGATGCAATATGGGTGTCAAATCCCTGAACAGGTACCTTAACCAGTACAAAGCGGCCGATGAAAGGTCAAAGGATATCACCAAGAGGCTGATAAACCTGGAAGAAAAACTGACAGAGGAGATCAGGCATTTTCTCTGATAAGACATCAGAGGTGCCCGTAACGGCGGAGCGACTGACGGCCTGCAGCAGCTGACCGGCAAAATCAACGGATAATGTCTAGGCAGTGGCAAACCGGAATATTTTTGCCATGGAAAAGTTCTCAATAAGCGGAAAAACCATGTTGCCGAGAACCCTCTTTTTCGAAAGGGTTCTTAAAGACCGGCAAGGGCCGCCTGCTGAGAACCTGATTTGCTGATACGGTTCTCTGCCCATTGTATTATCTGTGCAAAGAGAACCTAAATTGCATTCGGATAACGATTTAGGTTCTCAGCGGCGGCCCCGGAACGGGAAAAGAGAACTTTCCGCTGGCGCAGCGGCCGGCGGCATGAAAAAATATACCGTGCAAGGGTATATTGATGTATCAGTGAAGAAAAAGTCCCGCATATTCTCGCTGCAGGAGGATATGCGGGACTTTTTCTGTGCGGCCGGCCAGCGGCCGGCCGGAGGATGGATGACCCCATGGACAAAAGCATCAATCGCGATAATTTCTGCTGCTGTCAGGTCATAAACACCTTTGCTGCTATCAAGCAAAAACGCTTGACAGCCCTGGTCAAAAATGCTAAACTGTTTATCGTGTCAAGGAAAAAGACTTAACATCTCCGGGCAGCAGGAGACCCTCGGCGTACCAGGAGGCAGTAAGCCGGAATATCCGGGAGACAAAAGGAGGAAGATCATAATGGTCGACGACATAGCAAGAGCCAGTCTTTTGTACGACTTTTACGGGGCTCTGCTCACCGACAGGCAGAGGGATGTTATGGCCCTATACCACGAGGAAAATCTTTCTCTTTCGGAAATAGCGCAGGAATACGACATTTCCAGGCAGGCAGTCCACGATACGCTTAAAAAAGCCGAGCAGGCCCTTTCAGAATACGAAAAAAAGCTGGGACTCGTAGATAAGCTGCTCATCAGGGAAAAGGCAATAAACCGTATAGAAAAAGAGATAGACAGCCTGGAGGAGGCGGTCAGAGGAACTGACCACGAAAAACAGATCGACGACCGGCTCCAGAATATCAAAGACATAATTGAAAGTATAGAAGACTGACGGCGCAGGGCGTGCCGGCCGCCGCAGATGAACAAGCCGGATATACCGGCAGGGAGATACAAATGGCTTTTGAATCACTTTCAGAAAAACTTCAGAATACCTTTAAAAAGATCCGCGGCAAGGGAGTCCTGACGGAAAACGACATCAACGACGCCATGCGAGAAGTCAAGCTGGCTCTGCTGGAAGCCGATGTCAACTTCAAGATCGTCAAGGAATTCGTTGCCGATGTCAAAGAAAAATGTCTTGGCCAGGAAGTCCTGCAGAGCCTGACTCCCGGCCAGCAAGTCATAAAGATAGTAAACGATCAGCTCACAGAGCTGATGGGAGGTACCGGCAGCAAGCTGACCTATTCGCCCAGCGGATTTACGGTGCTGCTGATGGTGGGGCTTCAGGGAACAGGTAAGACCACCACCTGCGGCAAGCTGGCCGCATACCTGAAAAAGAACGGCAAGAAGCCTATGCTCTGTGCCTGCGACATTTACAGGCCGGCAGCCATAGACCAGCTGGAAGTTGTGGGCAAAGCCGCCGATGTGCCTGTCTACACCGACAGGAACAGCAAAAAGGCCGAGGAGATAGCTCTGGCGGCCCGCAAAGAAGCCGAAAAGAAAGGCTTCAATGTGCTCATCGTTGATACGGCCGGACGGCTCCAGATAGACGAAGAGCTCATGGAAGAGCTGGCCAGAGTCAAAAAAGCAGTCAAACCTCATGAGATACTGCTGGTAGTAGATGCCCTCACCGGTCAGGATGCTGTCAACGCCGCAGAGGGATTTAACGAAAAGCTGGGCATCGACGGTATCATAATGACCAAGATGGACGGCGACTCCAGAGGAGGCGCAGCCCTTTCCGCCAAGAAGGTCACAGGAAAGCCTGTCAAATTCGTCGGCATGGGCGAAAAACTGGACGAACTGGAACCTTTCTATCCGGACAGGATGGCAAGCCGTATCCTGGGAATGGGAGACATGCTCTCATTTATAGAAAAAGCTCAGGAAAGCTACGACGAGGAACAGGCAGCCAAGCTGGAAAAGAAACTCCGCAAGAACGACTTCACCCTGGAAGATTATCTGGAACAGATGGCCCAGATGCAGAAGATGGGCGGCCTCGGCAAGATGCTGGAAATGATACCCGGCATGGGAGGCAAGAAAGTCAGCGATGACGAGATAGAAAAGGGCGAAAAAGAGCTGAAACAGATGCAGGCCATCATCTGCTCCATGACCATTGAGGAGCGGAGAGACCCGAAGATACTCAACGCCGGAAGGCGCAGGAGGATAGCCGCAGGGTCGGGACAGCCTGTCAGCAAAGTCAACAACCTGATAAAAAAGTACGAGGATACCAAAAAGCTGATGAAGCAGTTCAGCAATCCCGGCTTTATGAAAAAAAATAAAAAGTTTAAAGGATTATTTTAAGGAGGAAACACAAAATGGTAAAGATCAGATTAAAGAGAATGGGAGCTCACAAGAAGCCTTTCTACAGAATAGTAGCTGCTGATGTAAGAGCGCCGAGAGACGGCAAGTTCATCGAGGAGATCGGATACTATGATCCGATGAAGGAACCAAAGGTCATCAAGATCAACGAAGAACTGGCAAAGAAATGGCTCAGCAACGGAGCACAGCCAACAGACACAGTAAGAGCCCTGTTCAAAAAGGCTGGAATATTAGAATAACTGGAAAGCGGTGGAACTAATGACGAAACTGGTTGAGGCAATAGCCAAGTCACTGGTAGACAATCCGGATGGCGTTGAAGTGACGGAAACAGAAGGCCGTCAGGGAACGATCATCAAACTTAAAGTCGACCCGGGCGACATGGGAAAAGTTATAGGGAAGCAGGGCCGTATAGCCAAGGCTTTCCGCACTGTCGTCAATGCGGCCGCCACTAAGGAAAACAAAAAGGTGACTGTGGAAATCGTTAAAGAATAGTTTGTATAATGTAGGCACATACTTACCGGAAGGTTTGATGTGCCTATAATAATAAAAGGGGCGGCGCAGAGGGAAAAAGCCGCGCAGATGCAGCAGAAAATGGAAACAAAAAAAGATATGCAGAAGATAACCATAGGCAAGATAGTCAATGCCGTAGGGCTCAAAGGCGAGGTCAGGATCTACAGCTATTCTGACCGTAAAGAGAGGTTTGAGGAGCTGGAAAGCCTTATACTGACAGGAAAGAACGGAGACAGGACATATCAGGTTGAAAATATCCGTTACCAGAAAAACATGGTGATAGCCAAGCTTGCAGGCGTTGATGACAGGAACGGGGCAGAAGCCCTGAAAGATCACGATGTGAACATAACCGAAAGCCAGCTGCCCGATCTGGAAGAAGATACATTTTTCATAAAAGACCTGATCGGATGCAGTGCAGCCGATGAGGCCGGCGGCAGGGTCTTTGGCGTAATTGAGGATGTTATCCAAAACAGCGCTCAGGACATCTATGTGATCAGACTGGAACAGGGGGGACAGGCAATGATACCGGCAGTAGGACAGTTCGTGCGCGAGGTGGACATAAAGAAAAAGATCGTGACAATAAGAGTGATACCGGGCCTTCTGCCGGATAGCGATGATGAAGCTCCGGAAGGGAGCAAAGGCGGAACGGAGGCATAGACGGTGAATATAGATGTGTTGACTTTATTTCCGGAAATGTTCACGGCAGTCACCAATACCAGTATCCTGGGCAGAGCCGCAGAAAAAGGCATAATAACCGTAAACCCGGTCAATATAAGGGATTTCAGCAATGATAAGCATAATAAGGCTGATGATACTCCTTTTGGAGGCGGGCCGGGCATGGTAATGCTGGCCGATCCCATATTCGGAGCATTAAGATCGGTTGACGCCTGCTCAAAAAAGATCATCTATATGTCGCCGAGAGGTCGGATACTTGATAAGGAGATGATAGGCAGACTGGCCTGTGAGGAAAACATCGTCATACTGTGCGGTCATTATGAGGGCGTTGACCAGAGAGTGATAGATTACTGGAACATGGAGGAAATTTCCATTGGAGATTATATCCTGACAGGCGGCGAATTGCCGGCTATGGTACTGATAGATGCTGTTGCCAGGTTCCTGCCGGAAGTGCTGGGAAATGCCATGTCTGCCGATGATGAGTCCATATATTCAGGACTGCTGGAATGCGACCAGTATACAAAACCCAGATCCTATCAAAATATGGAAGTTCCGGAAGTGCTTACAGGCGGCAATCATAAGATGATACACCTGTGGCAGTTTGAGAACGCCTTGAATTTGACCAGAGAAAGGCGTCCGGACCTGTGGGAAGCCTATCTTGACAGTGAGAAAAACCTTACAAAAGACGAGAAAAAAATATTGGAAAAGGTTGTGTCAAAACCCCTTTAGAAATGTTGTAATACACAACATTTCGTGTTACAATACCAACAAGGGAAAAAGATGAAAAAGAAAAAACTAAATCTTACGACAAAAAAGGGACTGATAATATTTTTAGCGCTGTTCATCATACTATACCTGATCATATACATAGTGCCGAAAGTATTCGATATATTTACTCAGACATACATAGCCGAATACGGCACTCTTGAGGTGAAAGAGGATGCACAGTGCTTGTTTGTCAGGAACGAAGAAGTATATACAGCATCATCTTCCGGCACCGTGGAAAGACTGGCAGATGACGGCCAGCTGGTAAGGACAGGGACAACTGTAGTAAAACTGGCAGGCAATGAGCAGGCATGTTCCATGAGAGGCATAGTAAGCTACAGATATGACGGATATGAAGACCGGCTGACGGTAGAAGATCTGCAAAACCTGCAGAGTTCCGCATTGGATGAATACAGGGAAAGCGGAAGTCAGGTGACAGACGCTCCCACATCAGCCGAAGCCGGCGATGTGATGTTCAAGATAATAGATACCAGCAAGTGGTATCTGGTATGCTGGCTCGGAGAAGACGAGGCCGCTACCTTTACAGAAGGAAGGGATGTGGCCGTCAGGATAGATGATAATACCGAGCTGACAATGACGGTGGACAGCATCACACAGCAGGACAGCGAATACCGTATGATCCTGTCATGCAACAGGTCGTACGAGGATATAGATAAATACAGGATAAAAGAGTGCGAGATCGTGGCTTCCGCCTACAGCGGCATAATACTGGAAAACAGCAGCATAACCGAAGTTGACGGCGTGCAGGGCGTATATGTGGTGGACAAATTCGGCCAGCAGAACTTTACGCCTGTCAAAGTGCTCTCATCTCAGGGCGGCAAGTCCGTAGTGGAAAGAAACTTCTACCAGGACGCCGAAGGCAATACGGTGACCACGGTAAGCACATATGCCGAAATAGTAAGAAATGCCGGCGGCTGAAAACAGAGCCGGAATGATCATAAATGATAGCTGACATTGGAAATGAGGTGGTTTATATGTCAATAGAGGCAAATATAAAACATATATGTGAGCTGAAAGATAAGGCTGCAGAGAGATCAGGAAGAAAAGGCGAAGATGTGCTGCTGGTAGCTGTGACAAAACTCCACAGCACAGACGAGATCAACGAGGCCATAGACTGCGGGATAACAGATATAGGCGAAAACAAAGTCCAGGAGATAATGGATAAGTATGACAGGGTAAAACCGGTCCGCTGGCATCTGATAGGCCACTTGCAGACAAACAAGGTAAAATACATAATCGACAAGGTTTGTATGATACATTCGGTAGATTCACTCCACCTTGCCAGGGAAATAGACAAGAGGGCTGCGCAGCACGGAGTTTCCATGGATATACTCATCCAGGTAAACTCAGCCATGGAAGAAAGCAAGTTCGGTATAACTACCGGAGAAACCGGGCAGATGATAAACGATATACTGGAACAGTGCCCAAATGTCAGGATAAGAGGACTTATGTGCATTGCGCCTTATGAGGATGATCCGGAAAATGCACGGGTATATTTTGCAGAAGTCAAGAAACTCTACGATGAATACGGCAAGATAAAACATCCGAATCTTGACTTTAAATACCTGTCCATGGGAATGTCCAACGACTTTGAGGTTGCAATAGAAGAAGGTTCCAATCTCATCAGGGTAGGCACTTCGATTTTCGGAGCAAGAGATTATTCTAAAAAAATGGGTTGATATACAAGGAGGAAAAAATAAAATGGGACTGTCAGATACTTTTAAGAAGCTGGTAGGCATAGAAGATGTTGAGGATGAATTCGACGAAGAAGAAGTCGAAGCTGAAAAAGAAAGGATCTCCAGGGAAAGCGTAAGGAGGACACAGACGGAGTACAAGGCACCCAAGTCCGTTCCGGTATCCGATACCTCAAAAGCTGTGCCTATCGAAAGAAGGATCTCGGTAGCAGGGACCAGCGCATTTAAGCTGGTAGTCATCGAGCCAAAGAGCTTTGACGAATGTCCTAAGCTGGTAGACAGCCTCAAGGGAAGGCGGCCTGTGATAATAAACCTCGAAAAGATCGAGACAGAGACCGCAAAAAAAATCTTTGATTTTTTGAGCGGTGCTACATATGCTTTAAACGGCAATGTACAGAAGGTGGCTAACAATATATTCATATTTGCGCCTGAAAGCGTAGATATAGCCGCAAATCACGACGAAAGGGGATTTGACTTCGGGGGAAATAAAAATCCTTGGAGATAAGATAAAAAAATATGCAGACAACACTTGTTTATGCCATATATATGTTTTCAAACATTTTGGTAGCAGCCCTTGTCATAAGGGCTCTGCTCAGTTGGTTCGCAAGGGATCCGTACAGTCCGGCAGGAAAGATATACGGCTTTTTTATAAGGTTCACCGAACCCATAGTCATGCCGTTCAGAAAGCTGCTGAGCAGGTTCAACACCGGGATGTTTGATTTTTCACTGCTCCTGGCCATGCTGGCAATAGAGATAGGGGCAAATATCATTTGCAGGATCATTTTGATATTTTAAATAACGGAGGTACCTATGATCACACCTGCTGACATTGAATATAAGGAATTTACAAAAGCCGTAAGAGGATACAAGGAAGAAGAAGTGGATGAATTTCTCGATCTGATAATAGTCGATATGGAAAATCTGATACGGGAAAACAAAAAACTGAAAGCCGACCTTGAGAAAGCCCGCAGCCAGGTAACACAGCATGTGAACACGGAGACATCCGTATATGAGACGCTGGAATCAGCCAAGTCTCTGATGAACGACATCGCCGCCAGCGCTGAGAGGAGAGCTGAAGTGCTGCTGAAAAATGCAGAACTTGAAGCGTCCCTCATAACCAGGGAGGCAAAAGAGTCCATATCAAGGCTGACTGACGAAGGCAACAGGCTCAGGACACAGGTGGAGGAACTGAGGAACAGATACAGGAGACTGCTCCAGAGCGAAATGGACAGGATAGACGATTCCACCAATGATATCCTGGCGGAATTTGAAAAGGAATTTATCGGTCAGCCTAAGGTTGAAGAACCTCCTGCCGTAAAGGCTCCTTTTGACAGCCGCCCGGATGACCGCGGCAGTATTCCAAGGAATGATGCCAAACAAGATCTTTCAAAGACAATAGTAAATATCAGGAAGTAGGAGGTCATCTGCTGTGACCGTACAGCGGCAAGGGGCTGCTGCGGCAGGCAGTTTAAGATGAAGAGATTCAGGTATTTTTGGATAATTGGGATAATATTTGCAGACCAGATCTTGAAAGCATATATCAGAAGTACCATGTACATAGGCGAGAGCATACCGATAATAAAGGATATTTTCCATATCACCTATGTTCAGAACAGAGGCGGCGCCTTCAGCATATTCTCAGGCCATGGGATGATCCTGGTGGTGATCCCCCTGGCTGCCATCATAGCAGCCATATGGTATATGGAGACGCACATGGATGCACATTGGAGCCTTTTTGGGGCGCTTAGCCTGATAATTGCCGGCGGAGTGGGAAACCTGGCCGACAGGATGATCTTCGGATTTGTTACAGATATGTTCGACTTCAGGTTCTTTCCGGTATTTAACATAGCGGATATCGCCGTATGCGTAGGCGCCGGATTCATGATATTATATACTTTTGTATACTCATCGCCTTCACCGGCAGATGACCGGGAAGAGACAGGTGCGTGAAGGCTCCGTTTCAGATTCAGAGGAAGATAATGCAGGAACCGCAGGTATTTACATTTTCAATAGACCAGGAAAACAAGGGCACTAGGATTGATTTAGTGCTCTCTTTGCAGTTGGAAGAAGTTTCCCGCAGCTTTATCCAGAAACTGATAGAGCAGGGAAATGTCAGGGTAAACGGAAACAGGGAATTATCCAAAAAGTATAAGGTGGCTGCAGGAGATGAAATACAGCTCATCCTGCCGCCGGCAGAGGAAATCGAGGCGAGGCCGGAAGATATCCCTCTTGATATTGTATATGAAGACGAGGACCTGCTGGTAGTCAATAAGCCGCGGGGCATGGTGGTCCACCCTGCTCCCGGAAATGAGAGTGGCACTTTGGTCAATGCACTCCTCTGGCACTGCAAGGGAAAGCTGTCATCCATAAACGGCAAGATGAGGCCGGGCATAGTGCATCGTATCGACAAGGATACCAGCGGGCTCTTGGTGGTAGCAAAGAGCGACATCGCGCACAGAGCCCTGTCGGCGCAGCTGGCGGAGCATTCCATAACACGGAAGTATGAGGCTCTGGTCTATGATAATTTCAGCCAGGATGAAGGTACGGTAGATGCGCCCATAGGCAGAGATCCAAATAACCGCCTGCGGCAGGCGGTCATAACCGACGGACGCCATACGGCGCGCAGGGCGGTCACCCACTGGTCAGTAAAGGAACGCTTCGGCAAGATGACGCTGATCCAGGCTGTATTGGAAACGGGCCGAACACATCAGATAAGAGTACACATGGCATATATCAGGCATCCGCTGGTAGGCGATATGACATACGGGCCGAGGAAACAGCATGTCAATGTGGAGGGACAGCTTTTGCATGCAGGAGTTCTTGGTTTCGTTCATCCGGTTACCGGAGGCTATATGGAATTCAGCTGTCCCAAACCGGATATATTTGAGTCGGTGCTGGCAAAACTCAGGAATGGAGTAAAATAGTCAAATGAAAAAGATAACTATGAAACCGGGTGCCCTCATTTCGCCGGTACCGGCGGTAATGGTATCCTGCGGACGAGGCGCAGAAAAAAACATCATAACGATAGCATGGACAGGGATAATCAATTCTCAGCCCCCAATAACATATATATCCGTCAGGAAATCCCGTCATTCTCACAGCATCATAGCCCGTGAAAAGGAATTTGTAATAAACCTGACTACAGAGGCCCTGGCGAAGGTGACCGACTGGTGCGGCGTCCGATCAGGTGCGGATGTGGATAAATTCAGAGAAACCGGTCTTACGCCTCAGCCGGCAGAGATGGTGAAATGCCCGATGATCGGGGAATCACCCTTAAACCTCGAATGCAAAGTCGTCGAGATCCGCCAATACCCAACTCACGATATGTTTGTGGCACAGATCGTCAAAGTTCATGTATCAGAAGGGATAATGGACAAAGACGGCCGGATCGCTCTTGAACGGGCCGGATTGCTGGCCTATGCCCACGGCCATTATTTCGGGCTGAAGCAGAAGCCCATAGGCCGGTTTGGGTTTTCCGTCATGAAAAAAAAGACGAAAAAGAGGCTGGCGGCAAAGAGACCGGCCCGTACTGCGGGAACAGGGCCTGCGGGTCCTGAACATCATGGAAAAATAAGATAAGGGTCTTTTGAGATTTTCATTTGTATTTTATTGTCCAAGCTCAGGTACGGCTTTTGATGTACTCAATACAGTCCTCGCAGACATATCCTCCTTTAAATGTTATGTTGTTGTGGATGTTCCCGCACAGCGAACAACGGTGCCTCATACAGATACCTCCTTTTTGATACAGCGGCGCCGTACCTAAGATGTATCTTAATGATATACTTTCCCATTTGAGAATCAACAGAAAAAGTAAGAAAATGTAAAAAAAGGCATTTTATTGTAACATTTCAGTCATTCGATGCACTGACAGAGACGAAGCTGCCCTATTGGGGCAGCTTCGGATTGACCCATACGGTCCTGTTATTGGTAAAGATCACCATTCCCGGTTTGGCCCCCTGGGGCTTTTTTACATATTTGATGGGGACATAGTCAACAGGAACATTTTCAGATCCTCTGGCTTTGCTGTAATATGCTGCTATGGAAGCGGCTGCGTAGATAGTTTTTTCATCTGGTTCATGTGCAGCTTTGTCTAATCCTCGCAATATGACATGAGATCCGGGAATATCCTTGGTGTGGAGCCATATGTCCTTTGAGGATGAAAGCTTGAATGTAAGGAAATCATTTTCCTTGTTGTTCCTTCCCACCAGCACCTGGGCACCGCCGGGCAGCTCATATTTGTAAGGCTTTGCCTGATATTTTTTTTCCTTGAACCCTCCGGGTATCTTGCGCCGGCGGACATAACCGCCTTCTTCAAGCTCTTTTCTAAGAGCATCGATATCATCTATTTCTTCAGCATTTTCCAGGTATGACAGGACTGACCCCAGATAGGCAAGCTCGGAGCCCACCGAATCAAGCTGTATCTGTTTCTCTTTGACAGCGGTCTTGGCTTTGCCGTATTTTTTGAAATAATTCTGGGCATTTTTGGAAGGGCTGAACCTTGGATCAAGGGGTATGGTGATTTCTGAACCATCGTAATAATTGAGGACGGTGGCATTTTTTGCTCCTGGTTCTATCTGGTGAATGGAAGCCGTGAGCAGTTCTCCGTACAGTCTGAGCTCCTCGGAATTTTCAGCCTTTAGCAGGTCTTCTTTCAGCCGCTGTTCTTTCAGATGAAGCTTATCTATCTGAGATGTAACGGACCTGATGAGTGACGATGCTTTCTGATTGAGTTTATTGGTGCTCTTTTTGTTGGAATAAAAATATTCAAGGCAGCTTTCCATATCGTCAAATCTCGTCACTTGACATACATCTTCATATTCCGCCAGAGGCGTCAGATAAAATTCTTTTGGAGAATTTTTTCCATCACTGTAGACTACAGGAGAGATGATTCCCTGAGAGACGGCTGAAATGACATTTCTCAGACGGAGATGAGGATCGTCTTCATGTGACAGTTCCTCGGCAAAGGCCGGACTGATCCCGCCGATAGTACGCTGGATCCCTTTGGGGTCTGCCGGTATGCTGGTGTTTTCGGTGACTTTTTTGAACGGTATCTTGTCCTGGACCGGTGGATATTGATAGACAAGTCCAGGCAGTATCTGCCTTACTCTGTTTACATCTATGGATATGTGTTTAATGGCATCGATGATCTTTCCTGTTGAAATATCAGTAAGCACGATATTGCTGTGCTTCCCCATGATCTCAAATATAAGCCTTTTGGATACTGCAAAACCAAGCTCATTCAGAGTTTCTATGTCGATTTCGATGATCCGTTCGCTGTCCTTCTGATGTACGCTGGTTATGCGGCCGTTCTGTATATGCTTGCGCATCAGCATGCAGAATGAAAAAGGCGCCGGAGGGTTTTGGATATTCTCGCAGGTGAGATGCAGCCTTGAAGCAGCCGGGTTTACCGAAGCAAAGAGTTTGCGGTTACCGTTCTTTGTATGTATGTTAAGCACCAGCTCATCTGATTCGGGCTGGTAGACTTTATCGATCTTGCCCATGGTTATGCTGTCTGAAAGTTCGTGTGCGACAGCCATGGTGACTATACCGTCATATGCCATAAATATGACCTCCTTTTCTCATATAAGTATAGTAGAAAAGGAGCAGATTGACAAGTGCGGGAATGGTATTGCCGATCCGGCCTATTGCAAAGGCCGCATATTTCATGTAAAATGATTACATTATCATAGATATAGGGAAAGAGAGACGCTCAGATGATAAAAAGCATGACAGGTTTCGGACGCAGCGAATATACCGACGGCAAGAGGAACATAACCGTAGAGATCAAGTCTGTAAATCACAGATATTCCGACATATCGGTCAGGATGCCGCGCCGGTATAGTTTTGCAGAGGACAAGATAAAAGCTTCAGTCAAAGCAATATTGATACGCGGCAAAATTGAGGTCTCTGTGATGGTGGAATATATCACAGAAAACGATATGACGATCAAGCTCAATGAACCGCTGGCACGGCAGTATTACGATAATCTCAGGGAGTTAAAAGAGAATTTTGGCCTCAGCGGTGATATTTCGCTGGAAATGATAGCCAACATGCCCGATGTGCTCAAGGCTATTCCGGATGTGGAAGACGAAGAAGAGATAACAAAGGCCATACTGATACCTGTGGAACAGGCGGCTGCCAACCTGGAGGCCATGAGAAAGGCCGAAGGCGAAAAGCTTGCAGAAGATCTGATGGCAAAAGGGCAGAACATTAAGGAACTTCTTGATAAGATAGCAGAGAGAGCTCCTATGGTCGTGGTGGACTATACCGCCCGTTTAAAAGAGCGGATAAGCGAGCTCCTGGACGGAAATGCCGCTCTGCCGGAGGAAAGGATACTGACAGAGGCCGCCATTTTTGCCGACAAATGTTCCATTGATGAGGAGATCACCAGGCTGGACAGCCACCTCATCCAGATGAAAAAGATCATCGACAGCCCTAAAGACGCCGAGGGCAAGAAGCTTGATTTTCTTGTGCAGGAAATGAACCGTGAAGCAAACACCATCGGGTCTAAAGCCAACGACATTTCAATAACCGGATATATGCTGGAGATAAAAAGCGAGATCGAGAAGATAAGGGAACAAGTGCAGAATATCGAATAAAGCTTGAATTTGTAGCGGGTTTGTGATACAATAATTATTCAAAATGAAGCAATCAAAACGCAACAGGAGTTTATGATGAGTTCTATCGTAAAAAATACGGGCAAGCTTTTCGTCCTTTCCGGCCCGTCAGGCGCAGGAAAAGGTACCATATGCAAGAGGCTTTTGGAAGAGACCGACAAACTTGACCTGTCAGTCTCGATGACGACCAGAAAGCCGCGCGTAGGCGAAACGGAGGGCGTAAGTTATTTTTTTACGGAAAAAGAAGTATTTCAGGAGCATATAAAAAAGGGTAACCTTTTGGAATATGCCGAAGTTTACGGAAACTATTACGGGACTCCCAAGACGCCTGTACTCGATAAGCTGTCAAGGGGAATAGATGTCATATTGGAAATTGACATGCAGGGGGCGCTCAAGGTAAAGGAGAGCTATCCCGACGGCGTGTTTATCTTCATTTTGCCTCCGTCCATGACTGAACTGAGAAAACGGCTTACAGGACGGGGTACTGAAACAGCGGAGGCCATAGAGCTGAGGCTGGGCGAAGCATTAAAGGAACTGTCTTATATTGACAAATACGACTATTGTGTAGTAAATGGAGTTCTCGAAGAAGCTGTGGCAAGGGTCAAGGCCATAGTCGTGGCCGAACATTCAAAGGTTGCTTTTACGGCGGAAGAACTCATCGAGAGCTATAAGGAGGAAGCGTAAATGTTATATCCATCTATTAACGAAATCAGAAAGAAAGCAGACAGCAGGTACACTATAGTTATCCTGGCGGCCAAGAGAGCACGGGATATCATAGACGGCAAGCCTATCCTGACGACCGCGGATACCGATAAGCCGGTTTCCATAGCTGCCAATGAGATTGCCGAAGACCTGATAACATATAAGAGAAACGAAGCATAGAACAGACCCCGCCTGACGGCGGGGTCTTGTGGTACAGGCATGCTGCGCAGCCGGACAGTCAATCTGCGCATGTGCCGGATAAAACCATGGATGTTCCGGATAAAGGGCCTCACTATTTTCATCAAGTGGATAGTGAGGCTTTCTGTTCATGTCAGGGGGAAATGGTCTGAATACTCCATGTCGTCACATATGATATCAATGCCAGCCGTCATTGTATCCGGGAGGCCATATGCCGGACATTTCAAGACCAGCTGCATCACGCCGCAATGAAAACATTACGGATTTTGTCGAAAAAACACTGAAGAGGTCGAGAAAAAAAGAAAAAAATCATCTCCTGCAATATTATAATTATCCAAAAGGGGGGAGCTGTCATGACCAAGTACATACCCGTCATAACCAGAGGATACAGCCGGAAAGTACCTGTTGACGATATTATGTATCTGGAACAGAGGCAAAGAAAATTAGCAATAGTTACAGGAGAAGAAACTTATCTGTCATACCAGCGCATAGAAAATATTGAACAGCTGCTGGATGAAAGGTTTTACCACACGCTGAAAAAACTGGTGGTAAATCTGGACAAGATCACTGCAGCCAAGGATCAGAGCATCATCTTCCAAAACGGGGAGATGCTCATGCTCGGCCGGGAAAGCTATGTAAGGACCAAGCAGATATACGCCGCATATCTGAAAAACCTGTTGTAAGCCCAGGGCATATGCATATATAATGTAAATGGAGATAATGGCAGATCACCGGTACAGGCAGGGCATGGCACGAGGAGATATATGCATATGGCAGGGAGAAACAAAGGGAATATATTTCTTTTGCTGGCGGCTCTCGTATGGGGTATGGGCCTTGTGAGCCAGCAGGCAGGTATGGAACATCTGGGGCCTTTGGGATTTACCGCAGTGAGGTGTACCTTAGGAGGCCTTTCGATGTTTCCTGTTGTATGGATCGCAGACAGGAGAAAAAAAGAAGCCCCACAGGCCCATGAGGCTGCGGCAAAAAAGAAAGCAACAGTCAAAGGTGCTTTGGTATGCGCCGCTGCCCTTATAACGCTCATATTGTGCCAGCAGTACGGACTTATGTTCACAACAGTTGGAAAGGCTGGTTTTATAACCGCCCTGTATATCGTGATAACGCCGGTGGGAAGCATGGTATTCCTGAAGAAAAAGATCAGCATAAATACTTGGGCGGCAGTAGCCATTGCCCTTGCAGGGATGTATCTTTTATGCCTTACCGGAGGCATAAGTTCCGTAAACACAGGAGATCTGATAATGCTCCTTGCTGCCGCCGCAAGTTCCGCTCATATGCTGGCAGTAGATCATTTTGTCGAAAAAGCTGATCCTGTCAGGCTTTCATGTTTCCAGTTCATGATCACAGGACTTGCCTGTTTCATTACTGCCCTTATTTTTGAGGGAGATACTTTCAACTTTGAAAATATCCGCCTCAGCGCAGTACCGGTAATATATGCGGGCATGGCGTCCTGTGCAGTGGGATACACATTCCAGATAATAGGCCAGAGATACACTGATCCGGGGATAGCTGCTCTGCTGCTTTCCCTTGAAACAGTTTTTGCCCTGATCGCCGGCTGGCTGATACTGGGAGAAGTCATGGAACCTTATGAATATGCCGGGTGCGCTCTGATGTTTGCTGCAATAATCACGGCACAGCTTCCGCAGCGCTGCAGCAGAAAGGACATGCCTCCGGATATATAGGGCAGGTCTTATGGTGCAGATTTCCGGACAAGCGGCATGGCCGGAAGGCAGGCATGGTATCAAGGCCTGACAATACGCCTGGGGACAGGCCGGATGTCCTGGGAGCAGGCCGGATGTCCGGAGAAATTCCGTTGACAATGCCCGGTGAAAATGTTATGATGAGAAAAACATCCATATTTAGACAGACGAGGTGGTAAAATGTTCAGAAAAATGCGCAGGTTCAAGCAGCTTCTGCCTGAACAGGAAACGGTCAGCATCATAGACGGTGCAAAGACAGGTGTGCTGGGTGTGATAGGTGATGACGGCTATCCTTATACGGTACCTGTAAATCATGTGCTTGTCGGAAACCGGATTTATTTTCACTCAGCCAGGGAAGGGCACAAGGTAGACGCCATCAGGAAATGTCCAAAGGTTTCATTTTCGTTCATAGATAAGGAAGATGTGATCTCAAGGGAGTTCACCACATACTTCCGCAGTGCCCAGGTTTTCGGAAGTGCAGTTATTGTCCAGGACCAGCAGGAAAAGGATATGGCCCTGCTCAAATTCTGCGAAAAATTCTGCTCAGCAGATATGGACAGATTTGAGGAAGTAATGGCCAATGAGGCTTCACAGGCTATCATCATCAGGGTGGATATTGAACAGATGACAGGCAAGGAAGCCATAGAACTGGTCAAGGCAAGGAAACAGGGGTGAATTTCAGGAGCAGTCCAGCCAAGAGAGCGCACAGCAAGCCGATAATGAGCATGACAGGCGGGCTTATGAGCATGAAACCTGCAAGCTGCCCTGCCATCAGGAGGATGACAGGGATAACGATAAAGACAGCCCTCTGCTGTGATTCCTCAACACTCTTAGCCTTGGCAGACCCGCGGACAATGAGGGTTATGGCTATGAGAGAGATGGCAGGCGAAATGATGAGCATGGCTACCAGCCAGTTCAGGCCGGGCATGAGAAGAATGCCCATAAGGATATAAGAAATCGTCTCAAGTACCAGCGCCATAGCTGCAAAAGAGATCAGAGAAACCAGCATACTCAGGAAAAAGGATGCGGCTATCTTTGCCTGAAAGATCTGCCTCACAGGCAGAGGGCAATATAGGAGCGTCTCCAGAGTATGCTTTTCTTTTTCTCCCACAAAGGAACTGGCGGCCATTACAGAGGCTGTCATGACAGGTATGATGAAAAACAATATTGGCATTATGTTGTTGAAGATCATGGCTGATGCTGCAGGCCTTATATCATAGCCGGCAGTGTGCTGTGGGAGCAGTGCGAGCATCTGCTGCAGATCCGGGTCATCAGATCCGAAGTAGACGGCGACCATGAATATGGCAGGCAGCACAACGGTCATGATGAGTGGTACCATAAGAATAGCAGAAAACATCCTTTTATCAGACAGGATATTTTTAAGGTCTTTTTTTATTATTGCTTTCATCGGCATGTTCATAAAGCCACCTCCTTTTGAGGGCGGTTTCCGGAAGTAAGGGCAAAATATATCTCTTCAAGAGAAGGTTCTTTCTTTTCAACTGCATATATGTCGCCGCCTTTTTCAACGATCTCACGGACCATGGCAGGTATCTGGCTGTCAGAAGTCACAGGTCTTTCAATGATCCCGCCTGCAGTGCGTATCGTCAGCGATGAAACTGGAAGGACACGGGACCTGAGCTGGCCGAGAGTGCCTGTTGCCAGCAGGATCCCGTTATCTATAAGGCCAAAACGGCTGCAGATCTCCTGAGCATACCTGAGCTGATGAGTGCACAGGAAAACCGTCACGCCATGTTCTTTTGCCAGAGAATCGATCATATTGTTGACATTCTGGGCGCTTTCAGGGTCGAGGCCTGATGTCGGCTCATCGAGAAAGAGGACAGAGGGACGGTGCATAAGAGCTCTTGCAAGGGAAAGTCTCTGGCGCATTCCGGTGGAATAGGCAGAAAGCTTTTTTCCTCCGGCATCGGACAGATCAAGGCTTCTGAGGATGTCTGCTGCCCGTCTTTTGGCTTCTTCAGGAGAAAGCCCGAAGAGAGAACCATAAAATATGAGATTATCTGTACCGGTCATGTTGTCGTACATCATAGCATGTTCTGTCACCACACCTGAAACAGCGTGGACTTTTTCGGGATCATGGGCAGGGTCAGAGCCCATTACCTGACAGGCTCCTCCTGTCGGCTTCAATATGCCTGTAAGCATTTTCACTGTGGTAGTCTTGCCTGCGCCATTGGGACCCAGAAAACCGAACACTTCGCCGGAACAGAGGCTCAGGCTGATTTTTTTGACAGCTTCTTTGCCGTCTTCAAATGTCTTGGACAGATTGTCCAGTTTGACTGATTCCATCATATATCTCCTGATCTGAATTATCATGGGGAATATATCCCGGTATTTTCCTTTAGTATTATAATTCCTGGGACGGATTTTCGCAATGGTCTGTGTGCGGGAAAAACAGGCTGTGTGAGGGAAAACCAGACGGTCTGCGGAAAACCGGGATCCGCCTCCGGAAAAAAACGGAAAACGCAAGCGATCCCGGCCGGAGCAGGTTGTGCAGACAGGCTCTTCTCGTTGACAATCCGTTGTAAAAAAGTTATATTTATGGTAACAAAGGAGGATATCAAATGAAGACATCAGCGGATAAGATATTTATCAACGCCAGAGCGTATACTCTTGAAAGCGAAGGCGTGTGCAAAGAAGCCATCGTAGTGAAAGACGGGAAATTTGCCTATGTGGGCAGCAATGAGACGGCACTGGCAGATTACCAGGCAGATCAGGTGATAGACCTGGAAGGCAAGACGGTATTGCCGGGTATGGGAGATTCCCATCTGCATTTTGCGGCATTCTGCAAGCTCTTCAGCTGGGTTGATCTGGGAGGCGCCGGTAGCAAGAAAGAAGCAATAGACATGCTTGCGGCCAAAGCAGCTGAAACCCCTGAAGGAGAATGGATAACCGGCTTCAATTTTGACCAGTCAAAGTGGGATGACAGCGGCGACAGGCTGCCAACAAGGGAAGATCTTGACAAGGCGACTGTCAGGCACCCTGTAATGATAAAGAGAGTATGCATGCATGCGGCGGTAGCCAACACTGCGGCCATACAAAAGGCAGGGATAGGAAAGGATTATGATTTCGGCGAAGGCGGCCTTGTGGAACTGGACAAAGACGGCATACCGACCGGAATATTCCGGGAACAGGCTTCGAGGATATTTGACGAGATCATCCCAGATCCTTTTGAAAACACCGAAAACAAGAAAAAGTGCATGAAAAAGGGATTTGACCTGGCAGTATCCTACGGACTTACCATGATGCACACTTATGCATCGGAGATCTACCAGTATTTTGAAAACTATGACGATTATCTGGAACTGAACAGGAAAGGGCAGCTTCCAGTCAGAATGACCGTATGTATAGACAATTTCTATAACAAACCTTTCGTGACCAAGGCGGAGCGGGAGGATCCGTTCAGAGCTGTACAGTATGGCACATTTAAGATCTTCAGCGACGGCTCCCTCGGATCAAGATCAGCCAAACTGTATGAGCCTTATGCAGACGATCCTGATACGACAGGGATGCTGGTCATAAGCCAGGAGGACCTGAACGAAAGAATGCTGAAGGCCTATGAGATGGGACTCCAGCCGGCAGTACACTGTATAGGCGACATGGGGCTGGATGTTGTACTGACGGCCATAGAATACACGCTGGAAAAGAGCCGTGAGCGTGGGATGACCGAAAGAGAGCAAAGGGACAGGCTGCCTTTCAGGATAATACACGCGCAGATGTCTACTCCGCAGCTCATAGAGAGGATGAAAAAACTTCCTGTAGAACTTGACATACAGCCAGTCTTTTTCCTGACTGACATGCACTGGATAAGGGAAAGAGTAGGAGACAAGAGAGCCGATATGAGCTATGTCTGGAAAACATACAAGGACGCAGGGCTTATGATGTCAGGCGGCTCCGACTGTCCGGTAGAGATCTTCTCGCCATGGAACGGGATATATTCTATGGTAACGAGAAAAGATCTGGACGGAAATCCGGAAGGCGGTATGCAGCCTGAAGAAAAACTTTCCGTATATGATGCCGTATGCATGTATTCAAAGAATGTGCCTTATGCCAACGGAGAACAGGATCTGATGGGTACCATCGAAGCGGGCAAGTTTGCCGATATGGTGGTCATCGACAGAGACATATTCAACATACCGGACGATGAACTGAAAGATGTCCAGGCGCTGTATACTTATATGGCCGGTTGTCAGACTTACTGCAGGGGATAGAAGATCATGAAACTCATATCGTGGAATGTCAACGGGCTTAGAGCCGCAATGGGAAAAGGTTTTATGGACTTCTTCAGCCGGCAGGAAGCCGATATTTTCTGTATCCAGGAGACAAAGATGCAGGCTGGCCAGCTGGATCTTGAAATGCCGGGATATTATCAGTACTGGAACTACGCCGAAAAAAAAGGATATTCAGGAACCGCTGTGTTTACAAAGACGGAGCCCATTTCCATATCATACGGGATAGGCGTGGAGGAACACGATCACGAGGGGCGGGTCATCACTCTGCAATTTGATGACTTCTACTTTGTGACCGTATACACGCCCAACTCCCAGGATGAGCTGAAGCGCCTGGACTACAGGATGAAATGGGAGGACGATTTTCTGGCATATCTGAAGAAACTTGAAGAGACCAAACCGGTCATATATGCCGGAGACCTGAATGTGGCACGCCTTGAGATAGATCTTAAAAATCCAAAGAACAACCGCAGGAACGCCGGATTCACAGACGAAGAAAGGTCGAAGATCCAAAATGTCATTGACAGCGGTTTTATAGATACTTTCAGGTATTTCTATCCTGACCTGACAGAAGTATATTCGTGGTGGTCATACCGCTTTAAGGCACGGGAAAGGAACGCAGGATGGCGTATAGACTATTTCATGGTTTCCGGAGCGCTCAAAGACCGTCTGAAAGACGCAAAGATCCATACAGAAGTGATGGGATCTGACCACTGTCCCATAGAACTGGATCTGAAATAGAAAGAAGGATGTTACGATGGAAAGATTAGGATTTATTGGATTTGGCAATATGGGATCGGCCTTGGCGGCAGGTTTTGTGAAATACGGGGGATTCAAGGCTGCGGATATATATGCTTTTGCTCCCGACCAGCATAAACTGGCGGCTAACTGCAAGGCGGCAGGTATCAATCCATGCCCAAGTCCCGATGAGCTGGTGCAAAAATGTGATACCATCTTTCTGGCGTGCAAGCCATATCAGATAGAAGGAGTCATAGGCCAGCTGGGAGATCGTTTAGACGGGAAGTCAATAGTATCCGTTGCAGCAGGCTGGGACTTCAATGGACTCAAAGCTCTGGTGCCGGAAAATGCAAGAGTGCAGTGCGTAATGCCCAACACACCTGTATCGGTAGGGAAGGGTATCTTTCTCATGGCCGAGTCCAATGACTGGGAAAAGGAAGAAAGACAGGCCCTGACGGATCTTTTTAACAAGACTGGAAAGACCGTGGTACTGGCAGACAGGCTCATAGACGCAGGTACCGCTGTATCAGGCTGCGGTCCGGCATTTTTTGACATGGTGATGGAAGCCATGGCAGACGGAGCGGTAAAAAACGGGATACCCCGTCCGCAGGCATATGAACTGGCAAGCGCAGCGATGGCCGGATGCGCCGCCCTTCAGCTTGAAACCGGCCTTCATCCGGGACAGTTAAAAGACGCTGTATGTTCACCCGGCGGCACTACCATCAAAGGAGTTGCCAGCCTTGAAGAATCAGGGATAAGATCGGCCTTCATAAAGGCCGTGGATGCAGTGCTCAAATAGGCCGGATAATGCAGATAAAAACTTCCGCGCATAGTTTTTCCTGCCATGGGGAAAAATACCCTGTGAAAGAATCTTATAAGGGCGGAGGTAAAAATGGAACTGAAAAATTCAAAGACAGAAGCTAACCTTATGGCTGCATTTGCCGGAGAATCCCAGGCAAGAAATAAATACACCTACTATGCAGGAGTAGCAAAGAGAGAAGGCTATGAGCAGATAGCGGCGATATTTGAAGAAACGGCCGGCAACGAAAAAGAACACGCAGAAATATGGTTCAGGCTTCTGGGAGGGATCGGCGATACCAAGGCAAACCTGCTGGCAGGGGCCGAAGGCGAGAACTATGAATGGACAGTAATGTACGATGAATTTGCCAAGGAAGCCGAAAGAGAAGGATTTACTGAGATCGCGGCAAAATTCAGGATGGTGGGAGCCATCGAAAAGACCCATGAAGAGCGGTACAGGAAACTGCTGGATAATGCAGCCTGTGACAAAGTCTTTGCCAAAGACAGAGAGGTACTTTGGCAATGCAGGAACTGCGGACATGAATATTACGGCAAAGAGGCTCCTGCCATCTGTCCTGTGTGCGAACACTTGCAGTCATACTTTCAAGTCAAGCCGGAAAACTATTAAACAAAAGATACCGACGGAAAGTCGGTATTTTTGTGCATAAAATTTTAATTGACCATGTCCTTTGCACCGAGAAAATGGTACAATATGGATATGACTTTTGTGGAGGAAAAATATGCAGAAGATAACAGACATGCTCTTTGAGCTGCAAGACACCGGATACAGGGATTTCCACAGCAAACTGGTGCCAGGTGTAGATAAGGAACGGATAATAGGAGTCAGGACGCCGGCTCTCAGAAAGCTTGCAAAAGAAATTGCAAAGATGCCGGAGTATGAAACATTTCTTATGGAAACACCGCATTTTTATTATGAGGAAAACAATCTCCACGGCATGCTCATCGGCCTTCTTTATAAAGATCCGGCCCAGGCGCTTGACAAGATAGATGATTTTCTGCCGTATGTTGATAACTGGGCAACATGCGATATGCTGCCGCCAAAATGCCTGGCCAGGGATACCGGACTGCTCAGGAGCACCATAGTGCCGTGGCTGAACAGCAAAGAAACATACAGAGTCAGGTTTGCCATCGTTGCGATGCTCCAGTTCCTGCTGGACGATGGATTTGATCCTGCCGACCTGGAACTCCTCGCTTCCATAAAGACAGATGAATACTACATAAACATGGCCATCGCATGGTATTACAGCTTTGCCCTCATAAAACAATATGATGTGGCTGCAGGCCTGTTTGAAAGCAGGAGGCTGGACAAATGGGTGCATAACAAATCCATCCAGAAGGCAATAGAGAGCTATCGCATTCCTCAGGAAAAAAAGGATCATCTCAGGACACTGAAGGTAAAATAATGGGAAAGAGGCGATAAGAGTTGGAATATATAGGCGATGTCATCTACGATTATGCCGGAGGACTGTATATAAACATGACTAACCGCTGCCCGTGCAGATGCGACTTTTGCATAAGGGATATGGCAAGGTCTCTGGGCGATGCGGATAGCCTGTGGCTGAAACGGGAACCTTCACCGGATGAACTGAGAGAAATGTTTGACAGGCGAAAAGACGGTCCATATGATGAAGTGGTCTTTTGCGGCTATGGGGAACCTACGGAAAGGCTGGATGTGATGCTGTCACTGTGCGACCATATAAAAAATACTACAGCATTAAGGACAAGGCTTAATACCAACGGTCTGTCAGACCTTATAAATCACAGGCCAACGGCAAAAGAAATGGCCGGCAGGCTTGATGCCGTATCAGTAAGCCTTAATGCCCCGACCTCAGAAAAATATATGGAACTGTGCCATCCTGCATTTGGACCGGAATCCTTTGGAAATATCATCAGATTTACAGAAGATATAAAACAGTATATAGATGATGTGACAATGTCTGTGGTCAGCAGCGCAATAAGCCGGGACGATATTGAAAAGTGCCGCATCATAGCGGAAAAGCTGGGCGTCAGGTTTAGGATAAGATGACAAGATTCAGAAAGGAGAACACATAACCACATGGATAAGAGATACAGTGAAGTGACCAGGATGGGCACATACAACTGTGACCAGAAAAAGATAGCCAAATTGTCCGGGCTCCTGCAGGTGACCCAGGAAGCAGGGCGCCAGCAGATGACCATACAGAGACCGTCATATGAAGAACTTCAGGCAAAAGGCCAGGCTTTGATGCTGAGCCGCCTTGATCTGGCCGTATATGATACGGTATACTTTGATGAGCCCATAACTGTATCATCATGGCCGTGCGAGGCTGTAAGAGCTACTTTTCCGAGGATGTATCTGATAGAAAGAGACGGGAAACCTGTCGTGGAAGTGTCTAGCCAGTGGGCTCTGGTGGAAATGGAGACAAGAAAGATACTCAAAGCGGATGAAGCAGATTTTTCCAACTTTACCAATGGCGAATACAAAGAACTCTTTAAAGGCAAGTTCAAGATACCAAGAGGTCTTGAGCTGAAAGAAATGGGAAAGCACATGGTAAGCTATTCGGACCTTGACTATAACGGACATATGAACAATACATTTTATGCAGATATGCTCTGTGACTGTATTCCTGAGCTGGCAGATGCAACCCACAGGGTGGATACTCTGCGGATACATTACAGTAAAGAAGCACCTCTGGGTGATCTTATAACCATAACGGGGTGCTGTACAGAAGAGGGTAAATATATTTTCAGGACAGTCAAGTCCACCGGGGAGACCAACATCGAGGCAGAGATAACACTTGCAGGACTGTAAGCAAAAACAGATGGCAGCCATCCGCTGCCATCTGTTTTACGGTCTGTATTTTCTGGGATACGGAGCCTCCTCGTCGGTGAGGCAGAATATATAGTCCATGCTCGTATTGTATATAAAAGCCAGCCGCTTGGCCTGTTCCACCGTAGGGTAACGATGACCCCGTTCCAATCTTGAATAATCGGACTGGTCTATACCTGTCAGCATCTGAACTTTTATTTGAGTAAATCCAAGTTTATTTCTGAGAAATTTCAGCCTTTCTCCGGTTGTGACATTCTGGTTTTCTTTCATATTTTTTATTATGCACATTTGGCATAACAAAAATATGGGTAAATTGGCATAATCATCTTTAATGCCAAGTTCATATATCTGAAACCATAACATCAAACAGATATGTAAAAGAAATAAATAAAGAGAGAGGCGTCGCCTCTCCCTTTTACAGATCATAGGACCTTTATGGGGTCTCTTATTAAATTCCCCAGATAACCCAGATAACGATGTATCCGGTGATAACTGCTGACAGGGTGAACGGAAGACCTATGCGCAGGAAGTCGGAAACTTTTACAAGTTCACCGTTCTTACGCAGGATACCGATAGCAGTGATATTTGCAGATGCTCCGATAGGAGTCAGGTTTCCTCCCAGAGTAGCTCCGCTCAGAAGTCCGAAGTAGAATACATAAGGTTCTACGCCCATTGTGGCAGCGATGCTGGTTACGACTGGCAGCATGGTGGCAACATAAGGGATGTTGTCGATAAATGCTGAAAGCAGTACAGAAGCAAATACTATAAGGGTGTAGAGCATGAACGGGCTGTCGCCGGCAATGTTGTAGAAAAGATCAGCGATGGCATCGATAACGCCTGCTACTGTTATGCCCTCGATGACCATGAACAGTCCGAAGAGCAGGAGCAGCGTATCCTTGTCCAATCCCTTTACGACGGTCAGCACGATCTTGGATGAACCCTGCTTTGCAATGGTGGCAACAACGCCGATTATGCAGATGGCAAGGCAGATGAGACCGCTGCGCAGGTTGTATATGGTCAGCAGGGCTCCTCCGGCCGGTTCAGGCACGAATGAAGCGATTATCAGGCAGACAACTGTACCGATCATGAGGACTGAAGGCAGATAATCTGTTACTTCAGTTTCAACCTTTGCTGATACTGGCTGCTTGTCCTTGCGGAACAGGATGAGCAGCGCAACAAGAGAAACAAGAGCACCGGCTTCTACAGCCCAGAAGATACCAGGCTTGCCCTGCATCCAGAAGAAGTCAAGGAATGTCATGTCGGCATATCCGCCCATGAGGATACTTGTGGTGTCTCCTACCAGAGTAGCCGCGCCCTGAAGGTTGGATGATACGGCAATGGAAATGAGTACAGGCACAGGTGAGATGTTCAGCTTGCGGGAAATAGCAAGTCCCACAGGAGCTACCATCAGAACAGTTGCCACATTGTCAACGAAAGCGCTGATGATACCGGCAAAGAGAGCCAGTACGCAAACAGCCCATTTTACATTTGGAACTTTTGAAATGAGAAGTTCTGCAAGTCTGGCAGGCATGCGGCTTTCAATAAAGAGAGTTACCGTACCCATGGTTCCTCCGATCATCAGAAGCACATTATAGTCAACTGCCGACAGAGCTGAGATGAGATCAAAATCATACATTCCCACATAACCGAGTATGATAAAGATAGCGGCAGATGTGAGCGCTATGTATGGCCTGTACTGCTGGAATGCCAGCATCAAGGCATAAGTGATCAAGAAAATGATTAGTGCAATTACCATAGTGAATTTTTTTCCCTCCTACTTTTTCTCTGGTCCTGACTTGAAATAACAGGATCCTGTGGATTTTTTCACACAAAAACACTGTCATCAAAGACAGGACACTAGATTAGTATACTTATAGAAAAAAGGAGTTACAAGAGGAAAGATAAACCTTGGCAAAATCTTAGCGACTTTTTAACAAAATATTTAAAACTTTGATATCAATTTCACATGGAAAACGGTTTGTGAGGGCTTTGGACCAGAGATAAAAATACGAATGACATAACAATAAATATTATTTTTGTTCGCAATATACCGAATGAAGGATAAATGTCTCCTCTTTTTCTTTTGGGACTGTATTGACAAGGATTTTGGGGCCTTGGTATAATATCTTATGTAATGAAAACATGCCGGCAGGAATCTGTTCAGCCGGCAGACAGCCAAGATAATCCAAGTCAAAGGAGATACATAATATGAAAAAGATCGGCATAGTAATGGGATCGGACAGCGACCTTGCCGTAGCGCAGAAGGCGGCCGATACTCTCAAAGAGCTGGGAGTGCCTTTTGAGGTACATGTGTACTCGGCTCACAGAACGCCGGAAGCGGCGGCCAAATTTTCCAAAGAAGCCAGAGAGAAAGGTTTCGGTGCTATAATAGCTTTTGCAGGCAAGGCGGCTCACCTGGCCGGAGCGCTGGCAGCCAACACTACGCTGCCTGTTATCGGCGTACCTGTAAGATCATCGACATTGGACGGCATTGACGCCCTGTTATCAACTGTACAGATGCCATCGGGGATACCTGTAGCTACAGTTGCCATAGACGGAGCAGTCAATGCCGCTTTGCTTTCCGTACAGATGCTTTCCATCGAGGACGAAGAAGCGGCCAGAAAGCTGGCAGAAAAGAGGGCAAAGGATGCGGCCAAGGTGCTGGAAAAAGACGCGGACATTTCTGCCAGGTTCTGATGGATAATATCACGATAAATATGCCGTGACCTGGAGGGGCAGCCCCGCAGCCGCGGCCTTATATATTAATGTACAAAAAGAAAAAGGAGATATGACAATGGCAAACAAATTGGTCTACACCGGAAAAACTAAGAATGTATTTGAACTGGAAAACGGCAACTATCTGCTCAAATTCAAAGATGACTGCACAGGAAAAGACGGCGTCTTTGATCCGGGCGAAAACTCCATAGGACTTACCATAGAGGGCGTAGGCGATGTGAACCTGCGCATGTCCATCTATTTCTTTGAGAAGATCAACGCCGCAGGGATCAGGACCCACTTCGTGAGCGCTGACCTGGAAAACACTACAATGGAAGTACTTCCTGCCAAGGTTTTCGGCAAAGGTCTTGAGGTAATCTGCCGTCACAAGGCAGTGGGCAGCTTCTACCGCCGTTACAGCGAATACATCGAAGAAGGCGCAGACCTGCCTGCATATGTGGAGACCACTTTCAAGAACGACGAAAAGGGCGATCCGCTGGTTACCAAGGACGGACTGGTAGTGCTGGGCGTTATGACCGAGCAGCAGTACGAGGACATCAAGGCAATGACTCAGAAGATCACCCAGATCGTAGCTGACGACCTGAAAGAAAAAGGACTGGTCCTCTATGACATCAAGTTTGAATTCGGATACGACAAGGACGGACAGGTAATGCTCATAGACGAGATCGCATCGGGCAACATGAGGGTTTACAAGGACGGCCAGTACATCGACCCGATGACTCTTTCAGAGCTGTTCTTTGCATGATAGCAGAATGTGCCGGCAGGGCATGATCGCATAACATGACTGCAAGAGCATGATCGTTTAAGGAGGATAATAATGGGAGGATTTTTTGGAGTAGCCTCAAAAGAAGACTGCATGCTGGATGTGTTCTTCGGGACTGATTACCATTCTCACCTGGGAACGCGCAGAGGCGGCCTTGCGGCTTACGACAGAGAGTTAGGACTACAGAGGGAGATACATAATATAGAAAATTCTCCTTTCAGGACAAAATTTGAAAATATATTCGACGAGATGAAAGGGACTTCGGCCATCGGCTGTATCAGTGACTGGGACCCGCAGCCCCTGCTCATCAGATCCAAGCTGGGTACATACGCCATCTGTATAGTCGGCAGGATCAATAATACAGAAGAACTGACCGACAGGTTTTTCAACGAAAGCGGCGGCCACTTCGACGCCATGACCGGCGGAAAGATAAATTCCACCGAACTGGTGGCAGCTCTGATCAATCAGCGTGATACCTTCGCCGAGGGCATAAGATTCGCCCAGGAATCCATAGAGGGCACCGCTTCCATACTCATCCTCAAAGGCGACGGCCATATAATCGCCGCCAGGGATAAGGTGGGCAGGCTTCCTGTCCTCGTCGGAAAAAGCGAGGAAGGATATTGCGTATCCTTTGAATCTTTTGCATATAAAAAGCTGGGCTACGATGACGAAAAAGAACTGGGACCGGGAGAGATCGTAGAACTTACTGCTGATTCCATGATCCAGCTGGCTCCTCCGGGAGAGGAACTCAAGATCTGCGCCTTCCTCTGGTCGTATTACGGATACCCGACTTCCAACTACGAAGGAGTCAATGTGGAAGTCATGCGTTACCGCAACGGCCGTATCATGGCCAGGAACGACATGGAAAGCGGCAAGGCCGACGGCGTTGACTATGTGTGCGGCGTACCTGATTCAGGCACTCCTCACGCCATAGGATATGCCAACGAGAGCCACATACAGTTTGCAAGACCTTTCATCAAATACACTCCGACCTGGCCCAGGAGTTTCATGCCCACCAGCCAGAAAGAGCGTGACAAGGTGGCCAAGATGAAGCAGATACCTGTCCACGAACTGATACAGGACAAGAGCCTGCTCTTTGTGGACGACTCCATCGTAAGAGGGACCCAGCTTCGGGAGACCGTCGAATTTCTATACGAAAATGGAGCCAAGGCTGTTCACATGAGGTCGGCATGTCCGCCTATCATGTACGGCTGCAAATATCTGAACTTTTCATCATCAAAGAACGAAATGGAGCTTATCGCAAGGAGGGTCATCGACCAGCTGGAAGGCGAAGAAGGTCTGGAACATGCCGAAGAATACAGCGATTTCAGGACGGAAAGGGGCAAGGCCCTGAGAAAGGCCATCTGCGATAAATTCCACTTTGACTCCCTTGATTTTCAGTCCCTTGAGGGCATAATCGAAGCCATAGGCATAGAGCCGTGCAAACTCTGTACTTATTGCTGGAACGGAAAGGAATAGAAAATGAACAACAAATCCCAATCTGAAAGCTACAAGGCGGCCGGCGTTGATATCACAGCCGGATACAGAGCTGTTGAACTGATGAAGAAGCACATCGCAAGGACCATGATAAACGGCAGGAGCGACGATATAGGCGGATTCGGCGGCCTGTTTGAACTGGATGTGACTGACATGCCTCATCCTGTGCTGGTCAGCGGCACCGATGGCGTGGGCACCAAGCTCAAGATGGCTTTTATCATGGATAAGCACGATACGGTAGGTATCGACTGCGTGGCCATGTGCGTCAACGACATAATCTGCTGCGGAGCCAAACCGCTGTTTTTCCTGGACTACATCGCCTGCGGAAAGAACTATCCGGAAAAGATCGCACAGATAGTTTCCGGAATAGCCGAAGGCTGCGTGCAGGCAGGCTGTGAGCTCATCGGCGGCGAGACTGCCGAAATGCCGGGATTTTACAGTGAGGACGAATACGACCTGGCCGGCTTCAGCGTAGGAGCCGTAGACAAGGCCAGGGTGCTGGACAAGACCAAAATGAAAGAGGGAGATGTGATCATAGCCCTGCCTTCCAGCGGAGTACATTCCAACGGATTCTCCCTGGTAAGGAAGATCTTCGATGTGGAAAAGGCCGACCTTACATCACCTGTGGAGGAGCTGGGAGGCCGTTCCCTGGGCGAAGCCCTGCTGACTCCGACGAAGATATATGTAAAGCCAATGCTGGCCCTGTTCAAAGAGGTTGAGGTAAAAGGCGTTTCCCACATAACCGGCGGCGGCTTCTATGAAAATATCCCAAGGAGCATACCTGACGGACTGGGCGCTTCCATAGAAAAAGCTGCGGTCAAAGTCCTGCCAATCTTCAACCTGATCGCAAAGGCCGGCAATGTGCCTGAACACGATATGTTCAACACCTTTAACATGGGAGTGGGAATGAGCGTTATCGTAGCGGCAGAGGACGCCGAAAAGGCAGTCCAGGTCCTCAAAGACGCCGGAGAAGAACCGTATATCATAGGAAAGATCGTAAGATCCGACGACAAGGTGACCATATGGTAAAGACACGGATAGGGGTGCTGGTATCCGGAGGGGGGACCAACCTTCAGGCCCTCATGGATGCCTGCGCCTGCGGCCTTATAAAAAGCGGCGAGATAGCCATCGTCATCTCCAGCAACAAGACCGCATACGCCCTTGAGAGAGCCGCAAATGCCGGGATCAGGGCAGAGGCCGTCGACAGAAAAGAGGCCGGCTGCCAGCAGGAATTTGAAGACCGGATAGAAGCCCTCCTCAGAGAAGAAAACATAGACATGATCGTCATGGCTGGATTTATGAGCATATTGACCAAAAACTTTACCGATAAATATCCTGACAGGATAATCAACATCCACCCGTCATTGATACCGTCTTTCTGCGGCAAAGGATATTACGGACTGAAAGTCCATGAAGCGGCTCTTGATTACGGCGTAAAAGTGACGGGCGCCACAGTCCACTTTGTCAACGAAGTGCCGGACGGCGGCAGGATAATCATGCAGAAAGCCGTTGAGGTAAAGGACGGCGACACTCCAAAGACTCTCCAGCAAAGAGTCATGGAAGAAGCCGAATGGAAGATACTGCCTGCGGCTGCCGAGCTGATAGCCGCGAAAGTAGCGGCTGAAAAAACAGGCGGACATCAGTAACAGTGGGAGAGGTGAGACCATGAAAACCATAAAAGAATGTATAGGAACAAACCCTTATCCGGGCAGAGGCGTGATCATAGGCACCGCCGCCGACGGACGGGCAGTGATCGGATACTTTATCAGCGGACGGAGCCAGAACAGCAGGAACCGCATTTTTGCCGCCGATGACAGAGGAGATATTTTTACCCGGCCTTTCGACGAATCCAAAGTCCAAGACCCAAGCCTGATAATCTACAGGGCCGTAGCCCATATGAAAGACGCCCTTATAGTGACCAACGGAGACCAGACCGACACCATAGCTGAACACATAATGGAAGGAAAGTCTGCCGCCGAGGCCTTAAAGACCAGGGAATACGAGCCGGACGCTCCAAATTATACTTCCCGTATAAGCGGAGTATTAAGGTATGAGGACGGTTCATATCAGATAAGCATACTCAAGGCCGCAGGAGCCGGACAGGACAGCGACGCCGCTGCCGGTCAGGACCTGGTGTGCGACAGGTTTTTCTACGAGTATGAGCCTGCGCCGGGAAAAGGCCACATCATACATACATACGAAGGAGACGGCAATCCCCTGCCTGCATTTTGCGGGGAACCGAGACAGATAAAGATAGAAAATGACATAGACGAGATGACAGGGCAGATCTGGGACAGTCTGAATGAGGACAACAGGATCTCCCTTTATGTGTCTTATCGTGATTTAAAGACTGGGACGGAGGAAACCCGCCTCATAAATAAAAACGAGAGGTGAGCCAGATGAAAGAATTTGAATTAAAGTACGGTTGCAACCCTAATCAGAAGCCGGCGAGGATATTCATGGAGGACGGCAGTGAGCTTCCTGTAGAGATCCTCAGCGGACGGCCGGGATATATCAATTTTCTGGACGCCCTCAACAGCTGGCAGCTTGTAAAGGAAATAAAAGACGCCCTGGGCATGTGCGCGGCCACATCATTTAAGCATGTGAGCCCGACCTCAGCCGCCGTGGGACTGCCAATGACAGAAAAGCAGAAAAAAGCCTTTTTCGTAGACGACATAGAGGGCCTGGACGAGTCCCCTATAGCGACGGCTTATGCCAGAGCCAGAGGCACCGACAGGATGAGCTCGTTCGGCGACTGGATAGCCCTTTCAGACAAGTGCGATGTGACCTGCGCCAAACTGATAAAAAGAGAAGTTTCCGACGGCGTCATCGCTCCCGACTATGACCCTGAGGCTCTTGAGATCTTAAAGACCAAGAGAAAAGGAAACTACAATATAATAAAAATAGACCCGTCTTATGTTCCGGCCCAGCTGGAGAAAAAGCAGGTTTTCGGAGTGACTTTCGAGCAGAGGAGAAATGACTACAGGATAGATACGAGCCTGTTTTCCGATATCGTTACAAATAACAAGGAACTGCCGGAAGAAGCCAGGAGGGACATGGTCATAGCCCTCATAACCCTCAAATATACCCAGTCCAATTCCGTATGCTATGCGGAAAACGGACAGGTCATAGGCGTGGGCGCCGGACAGCAGTCCAGGATACACTGCACCAGGCTGGCCGGAGAAAAGGCTGACAAATGGCACCTGCGCCAGCACGACAAGGTGCTCAGCCTGCCTTTCAAAGATGAGATCAAGCGTCCTGACAGGGATAACGCCATAGATGTATATCTTTCCGAGGACTACGAAGATGTCATAGGAGATGGCAATTGGCAGCAGCTTTTCACAGAAAAGCCTGAGCCGTTCGCCAGAAAAGAGCAGAGAGAATACCTGGCCGGCCTCAAAGGGGTCGTCCTGGGCTCAGACGCATTCTTCCCGTTCGGAGACAATATCGAAAGGGCGGCCAAGAGCGGAGTAACATACATAGCTCAGCCGGGAGGTTCCATCAGAGACGATAATGTCATAGAAGCCTGCAACAGATACAACATGGTCATGGCCATGACAGGCATGAGACTTTTCCACCATTGATCCGGAGGTAATGATGAAAATAATGGTAGTAGGTGGCGGAGGCAGAGAACACGCCATCATAAAGAAGATAAAGGAAAATCCGGCTGTAAGCCAGATCTTTGCCCTGCCGGGCAACGGAGGCATAGCCGCCGACGCTGTATGCGTGGACATAGGAGCCAAAGACATCGAGGGGATCACAAAGTTTGCCGTGGAAAATAATATAGACTTTGCAGTGGTAGCCCCTGACGACCCGCTGGTGCTGGGCGCCGTGGACGCTTTAAAAGCGGCCGGGATCAAGACTTTCGGCCCTGATAAGAAAGCCGCCATCATCGAAGGCAGCAAGGCGTTTTCCAAGGAACTGATGAAAAAGTACAACATACCTACAGCGGCCTATGAGATATTCAGCGACATGGACAAGGCTCTGGAATATGTAAAGACCTGTCCTGTCCCTGTGGTAATCAAGGCCGACGGACTGGCTCTTGGGAAGGGAGTTATCATCGCCGAGACCAGGCAGGCCGCCGAAGACGCCGTAAAGACCATCATGGGCGACAGGATCTTCGGCGACAGCGGCAACCAGGTTGTCATCGAAGAATTCCTGACAGGGCCGGAAGTGTCCGTCCTGTCCTTTACCGATGGCAAGACCATAGTACCTATGATCTCATCCATGGATCACAAGAGAGCCCTGGACGGAGACAAGGGTCTCAATACCGGAGGTATGGGAACAGTAGCTCCTAACCCGTATTACACCGAAGATGTGGCAAAGACCTGCATGGAGACCATTTTCAAGCCGACCATAGAAGCTATGAACAAGGAAGGCAGGAGCTTTTCCGGCTGCCTGTATTTCGGCCTGATGATAACCGAAAAAGGCCCTAAGGTCATCGAATACAACTGCCGTTTCGGTGATCCGGAGACTCAGGTGGTGCTGCCTCTTTTGGAAAGCGATCTGCTTGACATAATGCTCAAGATATACGACGGCAAGCTGGACGAAGCCGATGTGAGGTTTGCAGATAAATGCGCCTGCTGCGTTGTAATGGCTTCCGACGGTTATCCTAAAAAATATGACACAGGCTTTGAGATAACCATGCCTGAGGACAAGAACATATATGTGGCAGGAGCCAGGATAAAGGACGGCAGGCTGGTCACCGGAGGGGGCCGGGTGCTGGGAGTCACCGAGACTGCCGATACCCTCAGAGAAGCCATCGACAAGGCTTACGAGACTGTGTCTCAGGTAAAATTCGCCAACGCCTATTACAGACATGACATCGGAGCCAGAGCTCTTGAAGCGGAAGGGAGATAATCATGGTTTTCAGGATCTATGTGGAAAAAAAGCCGGGATTTGATAACGAAGCCCGTGCGCTGAAAAGCGATATAAACGAGCTGCTGCGTATAAGCTCTATTGAAAGAGTCCGGATATTCAACAGATACGATGTGGAGGGTATCACCCAGGACCTGTTCGACTATGCGGTAAACACCGTGTTTTCCGAGCCTCAGGTGGATGTTGCTTCCGCGAAGCTTCCGTCTGATGTGACCTGTGACGGGGCCGGAGCGGCCGGTGCGTGCGGAACCGGCGGCGGAGCCGGCTGCCTCTTTGCAGTAGAACCGCTGCCGGGCCAGTTCGACCAGAGAGCCTCATCTGCGGCAGAATGTATCCAGATAATATCAAGGGGAGAAAGACCGGCAGTCAAGACTGCCAAAGTCTATGCCCTGTACGGAAATATTTCCGACGATGAGGCGGCCGCCGTCAAAAAATATGTGATCAACGCCGTAGAGTCGAGGGAAGCATCCATGGATATGCCGGAAACCCTTGACATGGCCTATGAAATACCTGCTCCCGTAGAAATACTTGCTGGATTCAGAAAAATGTCAGACGATGATCTGGAGCAGTTTATAAAGGACCGGGGCCTTGCCATGGACCTGGCCGACATTAAGACATGCCGCGACTATTTCACCAAAGAGGACAGAGATCCGACCATCACCGAGATAAAGATGATAGACACATACTGGTCGGACCACTGCCGTCATACGACTTTCAACACCGTTATAGACAGCGTGGAATTTGATGACCCGATGCTGGCCGAATCCTACGAGCGGTACATCAGGCTCAGAAAAGAGCTGGGCCGCACCAAGCCGGTCACCCTTATGGACATCGGGACCATAGCCGCCAAATACCTGAAAAAGGCCGGCAAGCTTGATAAGCTGGACGAATCCGAGGAGATCAACGCCTGCACAGTCAAGATAAAGGTCAATGTGGACGGCAGGGAAGAGGACTGGCTGCTGCTGTTCAAGAACGAGACCCACAACCACCCGACCGAGATCGAGCCTTTCGGCGGCGCCGCTACCTGCGTGGGCGGAGCCATCAGAGACCCGCTTTCGGGAAGATGTTATGTATATTCTGCCATGCGTGTGACTGGAGCGGGAGATCCGCTGGTGCCGGTTTCCGAGACTATCGAGGGCAAGCTGCCTCAGCGCAAGCTGGTGACCACTGCCGCCGCCGGATACAGCTCCTATGGCAACCAGATAGGCCTTGCCACCGGCCAGGTAGACGAGATCTATCATCCGGGCTATATCGCCAAGAGAATGGAAATAGGCGCCGTTATCGGAGCCGCCCCTGCGGAAAATGTCATCAGAAAAGTGCCTGAGCCGGGAGACAGGGTCATCCTGCTGGGCGGGCGCACAGGCCGTGACGGCTGCGGAGGAGCAACAGGTTCTTCCAAGTCCCACGATGTTTCATCCCTGGAAAGCTGCGGCGCAGAAGTCCAGAAAGGCAACGCCCCTGAGGAAAGAAAGCTCCAGAGGCTGTTCAGAAATCCACAGGCTTCCCGCCTGATCAAGAGGTGCAACGACTTCGGAGCCGGCGGCGTTTCTGTAGCAATCGGAGAACTGGCTGACGGACTTGTCATCGACCTGAACAAAGTGCCTAAAAAATACGAAGGTCTGGACGGAACTGAGCTTGCCATCAGCGAGTCTCAGGAGAGAATGGCCGTAGTAGTAGCGGAAAAAGATGCAGACCGTTTCTGTACCCTTGCAAGGGAAGAAAACCTGGAAGCCACGGTGGTCGCCACAGTCACCGAAGAGCCGAGGCTTTCCATGTTCTGGAACGGAGATAATATAGTAAATATTTCAAGAGAGTTCTTAAGCTCCAACGGAGCCAGCAAGCATGTGACCGTAAAGGCTGCAGCTCCAAAAGGTTACGACAGGAAGACCGAGGGGACTTTCACTGACGCATATAAGGCCGCCTGCGCAGACCTGAACATCTGCTCCAAGAGAGGACTTTCCGAAAGGTTCGACTCCACCATCGGAGCGGGTACGGTGCTCATGCCTTTCGGCGGCAAGTACCAGAGGACCCCTATCCAGGCCATGGTCAACAAGGTATCTGTGGAAAGAGGCGATACCGACACATGCAGCCTGATGGCCTGGGGTTACAACCCGTATATCACGGAAAAGAGCTCGTACCACGGCGCTTATCTGGCCGTTGTGGAATCGGTATCCAAGCTCATCGCCGCCGGAGCTTCCTTTGAAGATGTGTACCTGTCTTTCCAGGAATATTTTGAAAAGCTGGGCAAAGACCCTGAAAAATGGGGAAGCCCGATGGCTGCCCTGCTGGGAGCGCTGGATGCGCAGATGGGACTTGAGGTAGCGGCCATCGGAGGCAAGGACTCCATGAGCGGAACTTTCGAGGACATCCATGTTCCTCCGACACTGGTGTCTTTCGCCGTGACCACTGCAAAGACCGGCGATATAATCTCGCCTGAGTTTAAGGGCACCGGCCACGATGTTTATCTGTTCAGACCGGAAAAGGGCGAAAACGGCCTGCCGACAGGAGCTTCCCTGAAGGCGCTGTATGCCCGTGTCAATGAGCTCATGGCGTCCGGCTGTGTGAAAGCCTGCTATACGCCTGGCTTTGGAGGTATTGCCGAGGCAATACTCAAGATGGCCATGGGCAACGGCATAGGCTTTGAATATGATAAGACCTTGACACAAGAGGAAATTTTCGGTTATGATTACGGTGCGTTTATAGTTGAAGTCTGCGGGTCTGACGCCGGTACTGCCTGCGGAGAAGAGGGGATCCTGATCGGCCGCACCACAGATGACGGCTTCATCAGCCGCGGCGGAGAGAAGCTGGTCCTTGAGGACCTCTGCTCCATTTACGAAGAAAAGCTGGAGCCGGTTTATCCGTGCAACATCAGGACTGAGGAAGAGGCACCTGAAGCAATCTCCTTCGCCAGCAGCAAGACTTTCTCAGCTTCTGTGAAAACTGCCAGACCAAAGACGCTGATACCTGTATTTCCGGGGACCAACTGTGAGTACGATACCGCCAAGGCCTTTGACCGGGCGGGAGCCGAGCCTGAAATTTTCGTGATCAATAACCTGACCGCTTCTGATGTGGCGTCGTCCATAGAGAGCTTTGCCGCCAAAGTAAGGGAGAGCCAGATGATATTCATACCGGGAGGATTTTCCGGAGGAGATGAGCCGGACGGCTCCGGCAAGCTGATAACCGCTTTCTTCAGAAATCAGGAGATCAAAGAGGCTGTAACAGAACTGCTGGAGGAGCGCGATGGTCTGATGGCCGGCATATGCAACGGTTTCCAGGCTCTCATCAAGCTGGGGCTGGTGCCTTTCGGAAAGATAATGGACACGGACGCAGACTGCCCGACCCTTACATACAACAAGATCGCACGCCACCAGTCCAAACTGGTGAGAGTAAGGATAGCCTCAAACAATTCACCTTGGCTGGCCGGAGTAGAGGTGGGTGGCATCTACACAGTTCCGATCTCACACGGCGAGGGAAGGTTCATAGCCTCAGAGCCTCTGCTGAAAGATATGGCGGCTAAAGGCCAGATCATAACTCAGTATGTGGATCTTGCCGGAAAGGTCACAAACGATATCCAGTTCAACCCCAACGGTTCCGACTGGGCTGTCGAAGGTATAGTATCGCCGGACGGCAGAGTCCTTGGCAAGATGGGACACGCCGAAAGGATCGGCGCAGGACTTTACAGGAATGTACCTGGCCAATACGACATGAAGTTGTTTGGATCAGCAGTAAAATATTTTAAGTAAGGAGATATGATCAATGGAAAGAAGAATAGGAACAGTCTCAAGAGGACTGCGGGGCCCTATCATAAAAGAGGGCGATGACCTGAAAAAGATCGCCGTAGACACTCTGATGGCCTGTATAGATAACGGTGATTTTGAGATCGGCACCAAAGATGTTTTCGCAGTGACCGAATCCATCCTGGCAAGAGCTCAGGCCAACTATGCCACCACAGATCAGCTGGCAGCTGATGTGAAAGCTAAACTGGGCGGAGAAACCGTCGGAGTTGTTTTCCCTATACTCAGCAGGAACAGATTTGCCATCTGCCTCAGAGGCATGGCCAAAGGTGCCAAGAAGATCGTCCTCATGCTCAGCTATCCCAGCGACGAAGTGGGCAACCACCTGCTGGACATTGATCTTCTCGACGAAAAAGGCATAGACCCTTATAAGGATGTGCTGACTCAGGAGGAATTTGAAGGCCTGTTCGGAAAATCCAGGCACACATTCACCGACATAGACTATGTAAATTATTACAAAGAGCTCATAGAGGAAGAAGGAGCCGAAGCTCAGATCATCTTTGCCAACGACCCGCGCAAGATCCTTGACTACACAGACAAGGTGATCTGCGCCGACATCCACACCCGCGCCCGCACCAAGAGACTGGTAAAAGCTGCCGGCGGCGATGTGGTACTGGGAATGGACGACCTGCTGACCGCTCCTGTCAATGGTTCCGGATACAACCCTGACTACGGTATCCTGGGCTCCAACAAGGCTACGGAAGATACCATAAAGCTCTTCCCGATCAACTGCCAGGAATTCGTCGACGGCGTGCAGGCCGAAGTCAAAGCCCGCACCGGAAAGACCATCGAAGTAATGGTTTACGGAGACGGAGCTTTCAAAGACCCGGTAGGAAAGATATGGGAACTGGCTGACCCGGTAGTATCTCCGGGCTTCACCAGCGGCCTCGTGGGACAGCCTAACGAACTGAAGCTCAAATATCTGGCTGACAACGATTTCGGCCACCTGAGAGGCGACGAACTGAAAGCCGCCATCGAAGGCGCCATCAAAGAAAAGGACGCCAACCTGGTAGGCCAGATGGCCACTGAGGGTACCACCCCACGCCGCCTGACCGATCTGCTGGGCTCCCTGTGCGACCTGACATCCGGTTCCGGAGACAAGGGCACACCGTTCATATATATTCAGGGATATTTCGATAACTATACGGATTGATGGCAATATAGCACGAGTGATCCATTCAGGCACCAGGCAAGGAAGGTTCCCCCTCTTGTGCCTGGTGGTCATCCAGGCAAGGGAGGCTCCCCCTGAAACCGCAAAATTGACGGTTTCAGGGGGAGCCATTACACCGAAATCCATGGTTTTGCAGGAAATAGGGGGAGCTGCTCCACCTGAATTGATTATTTTTCAGAAAAAAGGGGGAGAGTAAAATCGCTTTTTTTGATAACAAATGGAAACAGCCGGCAGATTTGACAACTCAACTTGTCAAATCTGCCGGCTGTCTCGATTTTATATCCCCCTAAATCGGGAGCTAGATGGCGTTTGGGTGGGGTGTCTCCCCCTAGCTAAATTATATTTTGCCATTTGGGTGGAGTGCGTCCCCCTAAATGGCAAGAATATTGCAGTTCAGGGGGAGACACCCTTGCGTACAGCCGCACTGCCGACAGCCGCCGGAATGCTCCTTGTGTACAGCCGTACTGCCGACGGCCGCCGGAATGATCCTTGCGTACAGCCGGTACTGCCGACGGCCGCCGGAATGCTCCTTGCGTACAGCCACACTGCCGACAGCCGCCGGAATGACCAACATCCGCGCCGACAAACCACATCCGCAGCCCGACAAATCACATCCGCGCCAGACATCCCACATCCGCAGCCCGACGACGCATGACCCGCGGCAGCAAAAAATCCGGATAGCAGCCCGTTCCGGGCGCATGCCCAACCGATCACAGTTCCTTCTTCATAGTTTCTATGCCTTTTTCCGTTATCAGGGTGCCGCAGCGGCCTTTTCCTATGACGATAAGCCCGTCCGATTCCATCTGGCTGAGCATATAGCGGAGTTTCTGGTCGCTGATCCGTACCCCTTCCCTGCTGAGCTCGTGGAGCAGGGACGAACGGCCTATACCGTGAGAAAGTTCCGTGTTATCCTTTATGATACGCAGGATCAGCGCAGATACCCGGTCTTCGCGGGTATAAGGCTCCTGCGAATCCACCGCCTGCAGGATATATTCAGGCAGGGAAGACAAAGTCTTGTAATAAGTTGCCAGATTTTCCAGTTCTCTTATGTTGCCGGGCCAGTCATAGTTCAGCAGGCAAGCCATCTGGTCCCTATCTATCTTCTTAAGATCATCCCCCAGAAAATGCTGCAGCAAAGCGGTGATATCCTTCTTGCGGCGCCGTAGGGGGGGGTATTACCAACGGCAGTACATTTAGGCGGAAGTACAGATCGCTCCTGAAGGTACCTTCACGCACTGCCGCCTCCAGATTCTTGTTGGTGGCTGTTATCAGCCGGATATCTATGTCGATCAGGCGGTCGCCGCCTACTTTCATTATCTGTCTTTCCTGTATGGTACGCAGCAGACGGGCCTGCAATTTAGGCGAGATGTCGCCGATCTCGTCAAGAAAGATCGTGCCGTGGTTGGCTTCCTCAAACAGACCTGTCTTGCCCTTGGACTGGGCCCCTGTAAATGCACCCGGCTCATAGCCGAAAAGCTCACTTTCAAGCAGTGTTTCCGGAACAGCGGCACAGTTTATGGCAACAAACGGGTAACGGCTCCGGTATGAAGCATTGTGGATAGACTGAGCCATCAGCTCTTTTCCGGTGCCGCTCTCACCTGTTATCAGGACTGTATGGTCTGTGAGAGCGATCTGCCTTGCGGTGTTGATGACCCGCTGCATATCTTCGGAAACATGTATGATATCCTTAAAATGGTGCTTTGCCGTAAACCCTTTCTGATGGGATGAGCGGCTTGTCGAAACCATATCAGCTTCATCCTGGAGAGTTATGTAGTAGCCTGCTGTCTCGTCCATGAGGGTTATGGGATATTTATCGTAGTAATACCGGTTACCCAGTATGGTGATTGGCTCTGCCGCCGAATCGGACGATGTCAGTATCAGCGGGTCTATATAATGGGCGATCTCTATGGAACTGGTATCGTCACACTGAAAGATCCGCCTTGCCTTGTCGTTTATGTAGACCAGCTCATAATAACTGTCGACCAGGACCATGCCCACATTGCTGGTGTCCACTATATGGCTCAGCATTTCGCTTTTCAGATATCCAAAAATATAATTGGCATGAAAAGCTGTATTGGACTCGACGATGGAGTGGATATGACGGAAAAGGTTGCGGTTCACAGCAGGAACATCCAGATCCAGCAGCTTCATCAGTTTAAAAGTGGTGTCAAAGCTGACCTTTCTGTATCCTATATCTATTATCTTTTTAATATGCTTAGGGACAAGGTGGGGTTCTGCAGGAGTTATGGCCACATCTATATTGTCATATATACCTGTATGCTCAAGCATTTCATCATAAGGCAGCATATTGATGTGGCTTATCCCTATATCGTAAAAAGAATATGTGGTATCCAGGGCGCTGTCATAAGTATCGTTGACGATGAGTACGGTGGTACCGGCAGGAATCTTTGAGATCTTTGTCAGAGCCTCCCGGCCAGGGCTCCTGCTTATCTTGATGATCCTGGAAAAATCGTCCACATGAGCCTTGATATCATGCATGGCGGGATCGCTGAGTATCAGGAACGCATCGGCAATGAGCTTTTCATCCGGCTTCAGATCCGGCAGAAAGCAATTGGTAAAATTTATATAATGGCCGAAGATCTCCTCAAGATTATTCTTGATAAAAGCGATGGCGTTTGCATTTTCATTATCGCGGTAGAAAATGATAACATCTTTCATTGTCCTGCTTCTCCTCCGAACATCTCATGGTTCATGCCATACGCTTATCTGAAGCTGTTTGATAAGCGCATCCATTGCGCCGTCAGGCGGTATGATCCACTGGGTTTATTATACCGCAGGCAGACCGGGCAAAAGCAGTTCAATAAACGCTACATTGCGCCGCCAGGCGGTATGATCCACTGGGTTTATCATACCGCAGGCAGACCGGGCAAAAGCGGTTCAATAAACGCTACATTGCGCCGTCAGGCGGTATGATCCATTGCGTTTATTATAACACAAAACCGCCGTCCGGGAAAGATGGCATAATATTTGCTTGATAATAAAGACAGAAAGCAGAAAAAGAGGTGATGACAGATGAAATATCCGTCCAAATTAAAAGACGGTGCGACCATTGGTCTGGTGTCTCCAAGCTCGCCCATACCGGCCGAAAGGGTAGGACTGTGCAGGAAAGTCCTTGAAGACATGGGATTCCATGTGAAACTGTCCGACAACCATGCCGATTCAAAAGGCGGATATATGGCGGGAGATGAGAAACTGAGAGCCGCCTGGATAAACAAGATGTTCGGGGACCCGGAGGTCGATGCGGTTTTCTGCGTAAGAGGCGGAGACGGGGCCACCAGGATCATACCTTATATAGATACAGAGATGATAAGGAAAAATCCGAAAGTCTTTGTGGGATACAGTGATATAACATGTCTGCACCTGCTGTTCAACCAGACATGCGGACTGGTAACATTCCACGGGCCCATGGTGTCCTCAAACATGGTGGATCATTTTGACCCGGAAAGCAAAAAGGCGTTCTTCGACTGTATAAATGCAGACAGGGAATATGTTTACCAGCCGCCGGAGGGCTATCCTCTCAAACCGCTGAAAGACGGCCGCGCTTTCGGACCGATGACCGGAGGAAACCTTACGCTGATGGCCGCATCATTGGGAACTCCTTATGAGATGGATACAAAAGGCAGGATAATCCTCATCGAGGAGATTGGGGAGCACATGGGCAATGTAGACAGGCATATATATCAGCTGAAGAATGCAGGAAAATTCAAAGAAGCCGCAGGTATACTCATCGGACAGTTTTCTGACTGTACAGGAGAAGAACCGTATGGGATCGAAGATATAATCATGGATGCCACAGAAGGGCTGCATATTCCGATCATGTCAAATATCCAGTCAGGCCATGGTTTTCCTATGATAAATCTGCCTATGGGTGCCTTTTGTGAGATAAACACCCAGAGGAGATCCCTCAGATTCTTTACGGAAAGGTAAAACAATGGGATAAAACGAGATAAAATGTTCAATTTGTTTGAAAAAACAGTGTAAAATCCATGGAAAAACCCCGAAAAAACGAGCCTTTACCTTGGCACAGAATTTGCTGATTTAATATGATAAAAGATTTACTTACAGGAACAGAGAGGTTTTATGAAACGAGATCATGTTGAGCTGGAAAAAGAACTGAATAAAATCTTCCAAAAGAAAGGCTATCCCGGAATGGCGGTTTCCATCAGGGGACCGGAAGGTATCATGTTTGAAAAAGGATTCGGCATCAGAAACGGAGACAGCAAGCTGCCCGTTGATCAGGATACCGTATTCGGCATAGCTTCCATGAGCAAGTCCATGACAGCTCTTGCTCTTTGCATCTTGCAGACCGAAGGCAAGCTGGACCTGAAGGATCCCATGGTCAAATATTTTCCGGACATGCACATACCGGGAGCTCCCGATGAATGTGTGACACTGGAGATCATCGCCATGCACAGAGCGGGTATACCGCCCATGCCGCCCCTTGAATGGTCCATAGCCATGAACAGCATAGAAAGGGACAGCAAATGGTATCGCCACATGGTGGCAACCGCGCCAAACAAGATGGACAAGATAGAGGACATAGTCGAGTACATATCAAAAGGCGACTATAAAACTCTTGGCGCTCCGGGAGAGGACATGAGCTATTCCAACGACGGGTATGCACTTCTGTCATATGTGGCAGCAGGGACAGCGGTGATAAACGGATTCGGAAAGAGTGCGGGCCTGGTACAGATACAGGAACTGGGCACCATAGAATCTCCGATCGTGATGACCAACACCTTCAGCGTTGGTACGGCTGTTACGGCTTCAGTAAAATATATGCTGGAACAAAATGAGGATATAGGTGTTTCCACCGGTACGGTCAACTGTGTAGTGACTGAGTGCAACGACGGAGAACTAAATGATATAAGAGGGATGCATGTAACAGAAGAACATGTACTGGAAGCTCTCCGCAACACAGGGGAAGATTTTGAAGAAGGAGCGGTAGGCTCAGGAACAGGCATGTGCTGCATGGGTCTCAAAGGCGGTATAGGCTCTGCCTCAAGGATAGTTGATGTCAGCGGTAAAAAATATACCATAGGAGCTATCCTGATGTCCAACTTCGGAGTTCTTGGAAATCTCAGGATAGATGGGAAAAAGATCCATACGCCTGTAGAAAAAATTGCTGAAAATGATAAGGGTTCTGTTATAATAGTAATCGGCACAGACCTGCCGCTGACAAGCAGACAGCTTAACAGGATCTCAAGGAGGGCCGCCATAGGCCTTGGCAGGACCGGATCTTATCTTGGAAACGGCAGCGGAGACATTGCGCTTGCTTTTTCAACAACTAACCGTATACCGCATTATTCACAGACCGGCATAACAGAGCTGAAGATGATACAGGATGATAAGCTGGACGATGTGTTTGAGGCTGTGGCAGAAACTGTAGAAGAAGCTGTCATAAGCTCTCTTTACCACGCAAAGACGGTGACAGGCATAAGAGGCAGGACTCTGTACAGCCTGCTTGAATTTCTTTAATAAAATAACCGTGAGGGATCAGTAATGAAGATCATAGATATGCACTGCGATACCATAAAGGAATGTTTTCTGCGAAAGGAAAACCTCAGGAACAATCCTTTATGTGTAGATCTTGAAAAAATGAAAAAGAACAACGGCGCAGCTCAGTTTTTTGCTGTATGGCTTTCCATGCCTAAAAACCGGACGGAAAGGACAGAGGAAGAGAAGAGCCTGTATGAGCTTTTTTTCGATATTGCTGATTTCTACGACGGCGAAATGGAAAAAAACAAGGATCTGATCCGCAAGGTCCTTTCATATCAGGATCTGGAGAACAACCTGAAAGAAGGCAGTATGTCTTCTGTGCTTACGCTGGAAGACGGATATATACTTGAAGGGGAGATTGAAAGGCTTGACAGGCTATACGAAAGAGGCGTCAGGCTCCTCACCCTTACATGGAATCATGAAAACTGCATAGGATTCCCCAACAGCGTAAACAGAGAAGATCACATGAAAGGCCTCAAGCCTTTCGGTATCGAAGTAGTTGAAAAAATCAACGAGAAGGGCATGATCGCAGATGTGTCTCATCTGTCCGAGGGAGGTTTTTATGATGTTGCAAGGCACAGCACAAAACCCTTTGTAGCATCCCATTCGTGCGCCAGGGCGCTCAGGGATCATCCAAGAAATCTTACGGATGATCAGCTCAGGTGCATTGCAGGACATGGAGGAGTGGCAGGCGTAAATTTTTATGCACCTTTTCTGAAAGAAAATTCGGACAGTACATTTGTCAGCGATATAATCCGCCATGTGGAATACATGGTGAACAAGGCCGGAGAGGATCATGTGGCTCTCGGAGCCGATCTGGACGGGATGGACAGCAAGCTTGAAGGCAGCGGATATGGCTGTTACGGGCCGGTGGCCCGCAAACTTGAGGAAATCTTTTCACCGAGGGTAGCAGAAAAGATCTGCTACAAAAATGCCCTCCGGGTCTTGAAAGATTGCCTCTGAAAATCGTGTGTATGATATAAGGAAAGAGATAACAATGAGATACGAAGATCTGAAATATCTGTCATTCCCCCTGCCGGAAGCCATAGTGAAGGAAAAATGGAGCGGACATTTTGATGTTGTAAGGCAGGACATAAACAGGCTCCTTTCTGAAGACGGCATCCTGCCTTCGCTTAAAACAAGGCTGGAGCTTGAACTGAACAGCCTTGACCATATCCAGAGCAGATATACGATATCCAAGGATAAGGCTCTGGAACTTCTGCGCCAGAGGATTCCGGAGATCACACCAGCAGATCTGGAGCAGCTTAGAAGGGAAGATAAAGCTGACTGGATGTATCTGAACGGAGAAATAAGATACATAAACAATTTCCATAAGACTCTGTTTAAAGTTTATCCCGGAGTCCTTGAAGAGATGGCTCACAAAAAAGGCGTGATCTTCAAAGAGGACGATCCGGCGTCTTCGGAACGGGAGATCATAAGCAGAGTGAAGGACAAAGACCTGATGAAGGCCCATATCCATATAAGGCACAGCCTCCGGTTAAAAGACCATGCTGTAAGGCCTGGCCAAAAACTGCATGTACATCTTCCTTTTCCCGTGGAAAGGGGAAGCATATCCGGCCTGAGGCTCATAGATGCTTCGCCGGAACTCCAGAAACTGCCCAGGAGGGACAGCATGCAGCCTACTGCGTATTTTGAGGGGACAGCATTTATCGGACAGGAATTTTACATAGAATATGAATTTGATAACAGCATAATATACAGGAATATGGCCGAAGCGGCGGCGCAGGAAGGTCCTATGGCCTATGAGGATGGGCAATGGCTTGCAGAAAAGCCGCCTCACATATGCTTTACCCCTTATCTCAGAGCGGTATGCAGTCAGATCGTCGGCAGAGAAAAAGATCCTTTGAGGATCGCAAGGAAGATATACGATCATATAACGACTTCGGTGGATTATCGGTTTGTGCGGGACTATTACAGCATTGACAATATTTCTGAGTATTGTGCTGTCAATCGAAAAGGCGACTGCGGCGTACAGGCTCTCCTGTTCATAACCCTGTGCCGGATGGCCGGGATACCGGCAAGGTGGCAGTCGGGACTTGACGCAAAGCCGGAGGATGTGGGGGAGCATGACTGGGCGATGTTCTTTGTCCCCGGATACGGATGGAGATATGCAGATCTTTCCTACGGCGGAGCTGCTTTTGCCAGAGGCGATAAGGCAGGGTGGGATTTCTTCTTTGGGAATGTGGATCCCCTGAGGATACCTGTAAATGATGATTTTCAGGCGGGGTTTGAGGTACCGAAAAAACATTGGCGTGCAGACCCGTATGATAATCAGGGCGGAGAAGCCGAGTATGATGACCGCGGCCTCACCGCCGGAGAATATATCTATGATCTTGAGCCTGTTTCTATAACTTTTTGACGAACAGCGCTCTTATGGCATTGATGACTGCCAGGATCATGACGCCCACATCGGCGAAGATGGCAAGCCACATGTTGGCTATGCCCAGGGCTCCCAGGAGCAGGCATATGAACTTGACGCCGATGGCGAATACGATGTTTTGATATACTATGCGCAGACATTTGCGGGATATTTTTATGGCCTTTGATATCTTGAGCGGGTCATCGTCCATGAGGACCACATCGGCAGCCTCTATGGCTGCGTCTGATCCCATGGCGCCCATGGCGATGCCTATATCAGCCCGGCTCAGCACAGGAGCATCGTTGATGCCGTCTCCTACGAAGGCCAGTTTTTCTTTTTTTGATTTATTTCTGAGCAGCTCTTCGACTTTTTCAACCTTGCCGGCAGGCAGAAGCTGGCTGTAGACCCGGTCTATGCCCAGGTCTGCGGCCACAAGGTCAGCCACTTCTTTTCTGTCGCCGGTGAGCATTACGGTCATGGAAACTCCGGATTTTTTCAGCTCTGATACAGCCTCTTTGGAATGGGGCTTTTCCTTATCCGAGATCAGCAGATGACCTGCGTATTTTCCGTCTATGGCAAGGTGTATGACAGTGCCTGCCTGATGGCACGGGATATATGCTATGCCCAGGCTGTCCATAAGTTTGTCATTGCCGGCTGCGATCTCCCTGCCATCTACTGTGGCTATGACGCCGCCTCCGCTCATTTCACGGACATTGGACACACGGCTCCTGTCCAGGTCCTTTCCGTAAGCTTTCTGTATGCTCTTGCTGATGGGATGGGACGAAGAGCTTTCGGCAAGAGCGGCGTACTCAAGAAGCTTTTCATCACTCATGGAGCCGTGATGGATGCCGTTGACTTCAAATACTCCCTGGGTCAGGGTCCCTGTCTTGTCAAATACGACTATACGGGTCTTGGACAAAGTTTCAAGATAGTTGGAGCCTTTTATGAGCACACCGGCATTGCTGGCTCCGCCGATACCGGCGAAGAAGCTGAGAGGTATGCTGATGACAAGGGCACAAGGACAGCTTATGACAAGAAATGTAAGTGCCCTGTATATCCAGTCCTCCCATCCGGCATCAAGACCCATGGCTGTCATGCGTACAAGGGGCGGCAGCAAGGCAAGGGCAAGAGCGGCGGCGCATACGGCCGGGGTGTAGATACGCGCAAATTTGGATATGAAGTCCTCAGACCTTGATTTGCGTGAGCTGGCGTTTTCCACCAGGTCAAGTATCTTCGACACTGTAGATTCGCCGAATTCTTTGACAGTGCGTATCTTCAGCAGGCCGGTCATATTAATGCATCCGCTGATGATCTCGTCCCCCTCCTTTACATCGCGGGGAAGGCTTTCACCGGTCAGTGCGCTGGTATTGAGGCTTGATGTGCCTTCGGTAACGATACCGTCGATGGGCACTTTTTCACCTGGCTGTATGATTATCGTCGTGCCGATGGCGACTTCGTCCGGATCGACCCTTTGCAGCCTGCCGTCTTTTTCAATGTTTGCATAGTCGGGCCTGATATCCATAAGTTCGCTGATGTTGCGGCGGCTTTTGCCGACGGCATAGCTCTGGAAAAGTTCGCCGATCTGGTAAAACAGCATTACTGCAATGGCTTCCGTATAGTCGCCGCTTTCTTCGTACAGGGCCAGGGCGATGGCGCCGATGGTCGCTATGGCCATCAGGAAGCTCTCATCGAATATCTGTCTGTTTTTGATTCCTTTGGCAGCTTTGATAAGTATGTCATAGCCGATCACAAAGTACGGGATGAGGTACAGCCCGAACCTGAGGATCCCGGTTACCGGGGCAAAGGCCAGGCCTGTGAGAAGGCCTGCGGAAATGATGACCCTTGCCAGCATTTTTTTCTGTTTTTTGTTCATGGTGTTCCTCCGTCAGTGTGAGATCATCCTGCCGGTATGGCGGACCGTGTGCCGGTTATATAAAGACCTCGCAGTCATCCTCCACTTTTTTGCAGTTCTTTCGTACCGCTTCCATCACGGCCTTGGGTTCACTGCCATCTTCAAATTCAACGATCATCTTGAGAGTCATGAAATTTACCGTAGCATCTCTGACACCTTCCGTAGCCCTGGCGGCAGCTTCCATCTTGTTGGCGCAGTTGGCGCAGTCCACATCGATCTTATAAGTCTTTTTCATAGCTTGTTCTCCTTATTATTTTTACGGGATATTATTAAATGATTGTTTAATTGTTTATGCCTTTATAATACCACTATGGTCCGTCAAGTCAACATTTTTTTTGATGTTTTTCCGTTTGGGATAAAAAGTCTTCTTTTTGGGCAAATCGCCCCCCGGCACATGAGAGGGCAGGCTGCGGCCGGGAGCCAATGCCTGCTGCTCACGATGGACGGGGCGGCGGCCGCAGGCTGCAGCATGATAAAATTTTATTGAGATATGCAGATTTTTTCCGTCTTGTGTGGGTATATATTTTTTCAGAACTGTGATAAAATATACCAAAAAAGTAAAAGGAGGAAGCTATGAGCAAAAGCCATTTGCCCCATGACCACGGGCAGCTCATTGAAGAACAGCCCGAGAATATCCCAAAAGTCGAAGATTTTCAGACGGTGGCAGATATATTCAAGCAACTGTGTGACGGCAGCCGCATAAGGATATTCTGGATCTTGTGCCATTGGGAAGAGTGTGTGACAAATCTTGCTTCCATTGTGGGCATGAGCAGCCCGGCGGTTTCCCATCACCTCAGACAGCTAAAATCCGGAGGGCTGATCACCAGCAGGCGGGTCGGGAAGGAAGTATATTACAAGGCTGCCGATACAATGCAGGCCCAGAGCCTTCATCATATGATCGAAAAGATGGTGGAGATCACCTGCCCCGCTGAGTAGAAGAAACCGGAGAACATGAAGATGAAAGATGAGCATATGATATCCATTGCCATGGATCTTTCACAGGTGCCGGACGGCGCTGTGACAGCAGAAAGACACGGTATGGGCAATGGCGAAAAATGTTTTTCGGCTGAACATCTGACCAGCAGGACAGACGGAAAAGGAAGGATAGAGATATTCCGCGTCATGCCGGGGATAGAGGTCTCTTTCCACGAGTATTTGGCAGAGAGCATGATTTTCCATCATAAAGCCTCAGACCATGTACTTGAGATAACCCACTGCCGGGCAGGCCGGATCGGATGGGAAATGGGAAACGGAGAGGCAGTATATCTTGGTCCCGGAGATATCTGTATCCATTCTATGAAAAGCTGTGCAGACTCGAGAATGAGAATGCCTCTGGGTTATTATGAAGGTGCGTCAGTGGCTCTGGATCTCAATGAACTCGGCAGGCAGATCCCTGATCTGTTAAAGGATACAGCCTTTGATGCCGGTATCCTTTACGAAAGATACTGTATGTCCGGCATACCCGTTGGAGTGCCTTCGGGCGCAGAGGCCCAGAGGATATTCGGGCCGCTGTATGAAAAAGACGGGCCCGCAAGGAACAGCTACTATAAGCTTAAAGCCATTGAGCTTATCATGTACCTGGAAGAACTTGACCCGCAGAAGTCAGATACTCTGACGGGATATGTGTCACAGCAGACGGAGACTGTCAGGGAAATACGAGACCTGCTTGTAAGCGACCTGAGCCGGAGGTTTACAATAGAGGAGCTGTCCAGAAAATACTTGATGAACACATCTACGCTGAAGTCTGTGTTTAAAGCTGTTTACGGAATGCCGGTGGCTTCTTATGTGAAAGAATACAGGATGAAAGAAGCCCGGAGGCTGCTGGTGCAGACAGAAGAACCCGTTGCCCTTATTGCGCAGAAAGTGGGATACGGCACTCAGAGCAAGTTTACCCAGGCATTCAAAGAAAGCACAGACATGCTTCCGACAGAATACAGAAAAACATACAGAAATTTTGCAGGAGGAAAAACATGAGCCGGATCGCAGTGAAAATGGGGGATATAACCATGTCTGATACTGATGCCATTGTCAACGCCGCCAATCACAGCCTGCTTGGAGGCGGAGGGGTGGACGGGGCCATCCACAGGGCTGCAGGACCGCAGCTCCTGTCAGAATGCAGGACCCTGGGCGGATGCAGGACAGGAGAAGCCAAGATAACAAAAGGATACAGACTGAAAGCAAGGTATGTCATCCATACCGTAGGACCTGTGTACAGCGGCAGGGCAGAAGATGAGGCCATGCTTGCTTCATGCTACAGCAGTTCACTGGATCTTGCCCGCAGATATGAGATAAGGACCATCGCTTTTCCGGCCATTTCAACCGGAGTTTACGGATATCCGCCTGAAAAAGCTGTTCCTGTGGCAGTAAAGGCTGTCAGACAGTGGATCGGAGAAAACCGGGATTACGATGTGGAAGTTACATTTGTCTGCTTCAGTCAGTCAATGTATGACCTGTACAAAGAGTGTACCGGCATGATATAATCATATAGAGTTTTCAGATCTGGAGCATATGATGATATTACGATGATCTTGCAGAGGATAAGCGGAGGTAGAAATGGGTACGGAACAGGAAACGATTTCCGAGATTGAAAAAACAGAAAAGACCAAACATGAGATCGATATGGTCAACGGGCCAATATTAAAAAAGATGCTGGTGTTTGCATTTCCTTTGATGTGCTCAGGCGTACTCCAGCTTCTTTTTAATGCTGCCGACATAATCGTAGTGGGAAGATTTGCCGGAGATAATTCTCTGGCAGCCGTAGGCTCTACGACCTCACTCATCAATCTTCTGTCTAATCTGTTCATAGGCCTTTCGGTGGGCGGAAATGTACTGGCTGCAAGATATTTCGGCGCCAGGAGGGAAAAGGACCTGAGCGAGACAGTACATACGGCCATAATGGTCAGCCTCATAAGCGGGGTGATATTGGCAGTCATAGGGATGATCCTGACAAGGCCTGTACTCCACCTGATGCAGGCGCCTGATTCTGTATTGGGTCTTTCGGCTCTGTATCTGAGGATATATTTCATAGGAATGCCGTCAATGATGGTGTACAACTTCGGCAGTTCCATACTGAGGGCAAAAGGTGATACCCGCAGGCCGCTGATCTTTCTTTCCATTGCGGGAGTGCTGAATGTGATATTAAATCTCATCTTTGTCATCCAGTTCCACATGGATGTGGCGGGAGTAGCCACAGCAACGGCCATCTCTCAGACGGTTTCGGCTGTCCTGATACTCAGATGTCTGACAAAGGAGACCGGAGGGTTTAAGCTGTCCTTGAAAAAACTCAGGATACATAAGGATAAACTGGTGACCATAGCCCAGATAGGACTTCCGGCAGGTTTTCAGGGAGTGCTGTTTTCCATTTCAAATGTCATACTGCAATCGTCAATAAATACTTTCGGGGACACGATCATTGCGGCCAATGCTGCCGCAGCCAACATCGAAGGATTTACCTACATGGCCATGAACGCTTTTTATCAGGCGGCCATATCCTTTACGGGACAGAATGCCGGAGCCGGAAGATTTGACAGGATAAACCCGATACTCGTCAGGGCCGTTTCCTGCGCTGCCCTGACAGGCCTGGTGCTGGGAAACATGACATATATTTTCGGAGGGCCTCTGCTGGGCATCTATACATCCAGCGAAGCAGTGGTACAGGCGGGTATAATAAGGCTTGCCATCGTCTGCATACCTTATGCCCTTGACGGCATAATGGACACCCTTGTGGGGGTCCTGAGAGGGCTTGGCTATTCCATCGTACCGATGATCGTTTCACTGTGCGGAGTATGCGGCCTGCGTATAGCATGGATAGCTACAGTATTTCAGATACCGGCATGGCACACTGTTGAGACGGTATACTGGTCATATCCTATCACATGGATAATAACGGCATCTGCCCATTTTGCATGCTATATCTATATAAGAAAGCATAAGATAAATGCAGGAGGAGCAGCTGCGGCATAAGATCTCAGGTTATATCTTTTATATAAAAGCACATATGTATGGGAGGTAAAATGTAAATGAAAGTACTGCTTATCAACGGAAGCCCTTCTCAGGACGGGTGCACGGCCATTGCCATCAGTCACATTGCAAGAACGCTGAATGAGAGAGGGGTACAGACACAGGTCTGCCATATTGGAAAGAAAGTAAAAGGAGGATGCAGGGGCTGCGGAGGATGCAGCAAGCTGGGAAGATGCGTGATGGACGACTGTGTCAACCAGGTTCTGGATCTTGCTGCAGAGGCGGACGGATTTGTGTTTGCTTCACCTGTTCACTATGCATCGCCTACAGGTGATATGATCGCATTTATGGATAGGCTTTTTTATGCCGGCGGCGGACTCATGAGATTTAAGCCGGCCGCAGTGGCGGTAGTCGCCAGGAGAGGCGGATGCTCGGCATCATCCGATGCCCTGCTCAAATATCCGATGATAAATCAGATGCCGGTTGTGAGCGCTGATTACTGGCCTATGGCCCACGGCAACGGGGCTGCCAGGGATCTGGAACAGGATGCCGAGGGAGTACATACCATGGAGACCATCGGACGCAATATGGCGTGGATGCTCAAATCCATTGAAGCGGGTAAAAAAGCCGGCATAGAACCTGAATATGTCAACAAAGAAGCCTGGACAAATTTCGTCCGGTAAGCATAAGGGACAGGAGATATCCGGAAGGCAAAGGCAGGCCTGGCGGCGGAAAAAGCACCGGGACAATGCCGGATGACGGCGGATCAGACATATATAAATAATTGCCTTTTTATGAAATGTCTACTTGCGATATCACAGCAGATAAGTTAAAATAAGAATAATCCTTATAGCGGAGAGAAAAAGACAGCAAAGAGAGGGACTATATGGAATTCACAAAAATGCACGGAGCCGGAAACGATTTTATCGTTATAAATAACATTGAGATGAAGATACCGGAAGCGAAACTGGGACAGCTGGCGGAAAAATTATGCAGACGCCGTTTTTCCATAGGAGCCGACGGGTTCATGGTCATCGACTCGGCGGAATACGGCGGAGATTACAAGATGCGCTTTTATAACGCAGACGGAAGCTTCGGAGAAATGTGCGGAAACGGAGCAAGATGTATAGCCCGTTTCGGATATGAAAACGGTCTTGCCGGCGAAGTACAGCAGATCGAAACTATCGCAGGAATGGTCACGGGATATCGTGTGAGCGAAACGATATACAAGATACGCCTCAATGATGTCACCGTAAAGAAAAGTCTTGAGATCGAAGCCTGTGGGAAAAAATATGACTGTATGTATATAGAACTGGGTGACCCAGGGATCCCGCATGTTGTCCTGAAGATAGACGGGATGACTTTCGACCGGATGGAAGAACTGCTGGAGCTGGGAAAAGCCCTGAGAAATTACAAAGGTTTTCCTAAAGGTGCAAATGTGAATTTTTATGATGAAAAAGAGGACGGTTCATTTGTCGCCATGACATATGAAAGAGGAGTGGAAAACTTCACCCTGGCCTGCGGCACCGGGACCGCTTCTGTGGTAGTAGCTCTCAAAGAGAGAGGCCGTACAGACGGAAAAGATGTTCCTGTCCAGGTACCGGGAGGGACTCTGACAATCGACATAGAGGAAGACGGCGTTTACCTTTCCGGACCTACAGAGGTAGTATTTGAAGGATATGTAAATGTAAAAGACATAGTAAAATAGGCAATGCAGCCAAAACCCCCTGCGGTAATGAGACCGCAGGGGCTTTTTTAATAATCAGTATTGGTCCATGGCTTTTGCCTGCAGTAAAACAGATCGTCAAGGATATTGCAGAAACTGCCGTCGGACAGGGAAAAGGCTCCAAGCCTCATCATGGACGAAAAACGGCAGCTTCCCATGAGAAGTGAGGACATATCTGCAAGGCAGCATTTGATGCGTACATCACAATCTGCTCCGCCGGCTTCTGTCCAGCGGGAACCGCATCCGTCTTCTGAGGGTTTGAAAGAAACGGCAAAAGTCTTATCCTCGTGGGCGAGTTCATCGTAATAATCAAAGGCCACAGTCAGCTCTGCCGCAGGAAACTGGCGGTGTGAGGTAGCCCTGACAAAAGCTGGCGGGTCTACTATCTTGTACATGGTGCCAACCGCGCCGACATTGGTCTGCAGGAATCCGAAATCTATATAGTTGCCGCTGATGTCCTGGGCGCTCGGCAGGATATGGTAAAAATCCTCCTCACCTGTGCGCAGGGTGACGGTCTGGGCAAGATCCGCCTGTTCCCTGAAAAAGCCCAGGATCGCACGGAGACTGTCGCTGTCCAGATAAACCAGTTCTTTGATATCAATGCTGTTTAAAGTGTAATTGACCGGGCTTTCGCTGACAAGGTCGTATACAGCATAGCCTTTTAACATTCCGTCAGCAAAACAGCCTATTCTTTTGGAACGGGTATCTGCATGCATGGCCCTGATCTCATCTTCAAATTTTACCACCATCCCGTGATAAATACCGGCAAACGCCTTCTGACACTCAAGCATTTTTCCAGTGTCCTCAGGTCCAAGGAACCTTATGAGGCGCGGTCCCTCCCATTTGGGCAGTGACAGGGATGGTATCCTGTATTCTTCAAGCTTGCTGCCGTAACCGTAGCCCATGTTCCTGTAAAAGTCCATACGAAAAGGCAGGAGCATTGCCACTATGGCCCCTGTTTCTCTGGTATACCTCTCAAAGAAGCGGACCATGTCAAGGCCTGCACCTTTTTTCTTGTGCATCGGATGCACAGCAAGAGACATGAGCCCTGTGGCGGGACACATTTTTCCAAAGGCATTCATGGAAAAGTCGATAACTTTCATGAGGGCGATGAGTTTGTCATCCTCAAATAATCCGCAGAAGTTTATATTCTTGTCCCCGTTCATGGAGTCGATGTATCTTTGCCGGTATCCGGCTATGCCTTCTTCGCTCAGGTCTTTGTTGGCCGGATAAGCGTTAAGATATATGGTCACATATTCGTCTATGATGTCAGGAGTAAGTTCTCTGACATATCTGTCCGGACGGCCGCCGAAATCGCAGCCGATGGCCTCTATCACACTGTTTTTCATGGCTCTTGACCTCCTTTAGATTTAGTTTAAGATAGGCGGCCCGGCATGTCAAGCGGTTTGATCTGTATGAAAAAACAAGTGGCACAACCAAAGCGTTCATGATAGAATAAACGAGGCAGAGGAGCAAGATATGAAGATAATCGGATATATACATACAGATTTTAAGGAAAAGTTCGGTATACCGAGGCAGAGCGGGCTGGTCAGGACACCCGGACGGATAGTCCTTGAGCCGCCTTACAATGATCCACAGGCCCTCAGAGGACTTGAGGAATTTTCTCATATATGGGTCATATGGGATTTTTCTCTGGCTCACGGGGAAAACTCCGGAAAAGATGATGGAGACGACTGCTGGACGCCGACGGTAAGACCGCCCAGACTGGGCGGCAATAAGCGCGTGGGGGTATTTGCCAGCCGATCTCCCTTCAGGCCCAACCACATGGGACTTTCATGCCTGAAGATAGAAAGCATAGATGTTCAAGCAAAAGGCGGGCCTGTGATCCATGTATCAGGTGCAGACATGGCAGATAAAACGCCTGTTTATGATATCAAGCCGTACATACCTTATGCCGATTGCATACAGGATGCAAAGGGCGGTTTTGCAGACGGAGCGCCCAGTACCATCCAGGTGGAGTTCGGCTGCCATGTGCCGGATATGGTGACAGAAGAGATGACCCAGTGTATCAGGCAGATACTGGCCCAGGACCCCAGGCCATCATATAAAGACGATGCAGAAAGGATATACGGCATGAGTTACGGAGGCCTGGACATAAGATTTAAGGGGACTAAGCAGAAGATAACAGTGGTGGATATATCAGAGGAAACAAGATAGATTTGAAAGAAAGGAGAGCAGCTTGGAAAATATCACAGATAAGGATTACATAAGACTCCAGGAGTCAGCAAAGAAATGCATGCGTATAAGCGCTCTCAGCGTATTCGCCGTTTTGACCGTCATATCAGCGGTCATATGCCTCTTGGCATGGGGACCTGAGACCTGGGTATTTATCAGCATAGGCGCACTGATACTCACAGGAGGGCTTTACACGGCGCTGGTGCCGCTGTTCAGGTATGACAGATATCGCTATAGGATAGATGATGAAGCCATAAGGGTAAGGAAAGGTTTTATTTTTGTGACTGAACAGATCGTTCCGATGGAAAGGCTGCACAAGCTTTCTCTGGCGCAGGGGCCTATAGACAGGATGTTCGGGCTTTCCACCATCAGAGTCACCACCGCAGGCGGTGATGCGGACATACAGTTCATTCCTGACGAAACTGCTGCGGAGATAGCCGAAACACTGAAAAAGAAGATCAATGACATAGCCTTGGCGGAAAGAGAGAAAAGGTAATGGAAAACATGAAGCTGAGATGTCATTTTTCAACTATATTTGAAAGTCTGTGGCAGTTCTGGGTGGCGATCGCGGTCATACTCCTCAACCAGATAGACGAGGTGATAGACCTGGTGAGGGAGATAAACCGCAGCGGCCTGAAAGAAGCCATAGAGGCCGGGGGCATATGGGTGCTCCTTTCAGTTGTCCTGATAACTCTCATAGTGCTGGGAACACAGTTTTTACGGTGGAGAAAAACATGGATAATACTGGAAGATAATCTCGTGATAATAGAAAGGAATACCTTAAAGAGGAGCAAGAACACCATAGCAATAGAAAATATATCCGCCGTGAACATGGAAAGGAATCTGTTCGAGCGGATGGCGGGGACTTACCGCATAAAACTTGATACAAGCAGCATGACTACAGCGGGAAAGACAGATGTCTCCTTGGTTTTCAGGACTGATATCGCCATAGCCTTTAGAAAGACGCTGATCGACAGGATCAATATGGTCAAGGGAGGCAAGGCCGGGGAGGCTCTCTCGGAAGAAAGACAGCCGGATCAGATCTTTGAGGCCGGTGATAAAGATAAGAAAGTTTTTCGCGCTTCCGCCAAAGATATGGCCGGATTTGCCTTCTTTTCCATGTCCCTGTGGAGTCTGGCAGTGGCCGTTGCAGGAATGGGGTTCAGCATATGGTTCATAACCAGATATGGATTTTCCACTTTTATTTTTCAGGCGGTGGGCGGATTCATAGCCGTTGCACTTATGGTCATTGGAGCTATTTTTGACATTATCGGAAAATTCATAGCATATTATGGTTTTTCTGTATACAGAGACGGCCGTGACCTCCATGTGAGGCGCGGACTTATCAAGCTCAGGAGCTATACCATACCCATAGATAAGATCACAGCCATGAGGATAGAGCAGAAACCTTTTGCCAGGCTCTTTAAAAAATACTGTGCCAATGTGGTGACTGTAGGAATTGGGGATGAACAGGGAGAGTCTTCAAATATAACCATGGCGGTAAGCAAAGAAGAACTGAGGGCGGTCCTGTCGGAACTTGTCCCGGAGTATGACTGGGCAGATATAGACAATGTAATGCCGGAGAAAAAGGGCTCTGTGGCCGTAAGAATGTTCAAATCAGTCAAGTGGCATATATTGACTTTGGCTTCCGTTTTGGTTATGATTTTGTTGACAGATGTTTCGCCGTGGATCGCAGCGGGCGTGCCTGTCCTCATTGATGGCTATATCAACTTGCTGTACTTTTTGTCCCATAAGTCGGCCGGTTATATGATCGCAGAAGAGGGCATGATATTGGCAGAAGGTTATTTTACAAAAAAATTTACCATTTGCGGTTATGACAGGATACAGATGATGACAATGAAGTTTCATCCTGCGGCAAGACGCCGCGGCATAGGACGCGGCGCGGTAAGCCTGCTCAATCTGGCAGCGTCCGTTCCGTTTGTGGAGCGGAGCACAGCCTTTGAAATATCAGAGAAGATAATAGGAGGAACAAAATGAGAAAGATCGTAGCTACAGAAAAAGCGCCTGCGGCAATTGGACCTTATGCACAGGCAAATATCCTTGGAAACCTGGTATTTACATCAGGGCAGATCCCGCTGGACCCTGCCACAGGCAATCTTGTGGAGGGCGGCATCGAGGCTCAGACAAGACAGGTATTTGCCAATATCAAAGCAGTCCTGGAAGAAGCAGGCAGCGGACTTGACAAGATCGTAAAGACCACATGCTTCCTGCAGAATATGGATGATTTTGCTACTGTAAATGAGATATATGGAAGCTACTTTGACGGAGATTATCCTTCAAGATCAGCCTTTGAAGTGGCTAAGCTCCCAAAAGGCGCTCTTATCGAGATAGAGACCATAGCTTATATAGACTAAAATGTCCCCGGGGACTCTGTTGCCCTCAGCTTGCCGCGGTGAGCTGAGGGCAAAATTTCGAGCGGCATGACGGCGCATTTGAGGTAAGGAATGAAAGAAAAAAATTTCAACAGATCATTATTCAGGATATTCATATCATATTTCGGCGCTCATAAAAAACTGTTCATCATAGATATGAGCTGCGCATTTCTGGTTTCCATGATAGATGTGGCTTTTCCGCTGGTCAGCCGGTTCGCCATGTACGACCTGCTGCCGGGCAAGCTGTACAGGACTTTTTTTACGGTAATGGCGATCATGGCCGCAGCGTTTGTGCTCAGGTCAATATTTTATTATATAATAACATTTCTGGGACACAGGTTCGGAATATATGTCGAGGCCGATATAAGAGAGGACCTGTATCAGCATTTCCAGGCCCTGGATTTTGAATTCTTTGATAAAAACCGTACAGGAAAACTGATGAACAGGCTTACAGGCGATCTGTTCGAGATAACGGAGCTTGCACATCACGGACCGGAAGATATGCTGATCTCTGCGGCAACCATAATCGGCGCTCTTGTGGTGATGTTTATGGTCCAGTGGAGGCTTGCTCTGCTGGTGCTCATAATGCTGCCTCTGTTTTTGCTGGTGGTCATTTTCTGCCGCCGCAGCATGATCGAATCATCAGGAAAGGTAAAGCAGAGGATGGCGGACATAAACGCCGATATAGAATCCACCATATCGGGAATGAAGACCTCCAAGGCATTTGACAATATGGATGTGGATTACGAGCGTTTTGAAAAGTCCAACGAGACATACAAAAATTCTAAAAACGACTATTATAAGGCAATGGGAAGATTCAACGGTTCCCTGGAATTTTGCGTGTGCATATTGCAGGTGGCGGTCATCGCTTTTGGCGGCTGGCTCATCATGGAGGGGACGCTGAACTATATAGATCTGATAACCTTTACATTATATATAACAACATTTATAACCCCGGTCAGAAAACTGGCAACCCTGGCTGAGATACTGACCAACGGTATCGCCGGGCTGAAGCGTTTTGCAGAGATCATGCGCATCCAGCCTACCGTCAGGGAAGCAGAAAACCCTGTGGAACTGAAAGATGTCAGAGGCGAGATAAATATAGACCATGTAGAATTCGGATACGAGGGCGGCCAGGATGTGCTAAAGGATGTATCTCTTGATATCAAAGCAGGAGAGTGCATAGCAATCGTAGGACATTCAGGTGGAGGCAAGACCACACTGTGCCAGCTGATACCAAGGTTCTATGATGTGGAAGGGGGCAGCATTTCCATTGACGGAACTGACATAAGGAAGATATCAAAGAGCTCGCTGCGGCGCAATATAGGTATCGTCCAGCAGGATGTATTCCTGTTTGCAGACACCATATTTGAAAATATAAGATACGGAAAACCGGGAGCTTCTTTTGAAGAAGTGGCCGAGGCGGCCAGACGGGCAGAGATATACGACGACATAATGGAAATGGAAAAAGGCTTCGACACTTATGTAGGAGAAAGGGGAGCCCTCCTTTCCGGCGGACAGAAACAGCGCATATCCATAGCCAGGATATTTCTTAAAAATCCTCCTATACTGATACTGGACGAGGCTACTTCGGCCCTTGACAGCATAACCGAACAGCAGATACAGAAGTCCTTCGGACAGTTGTCTGTAGGGCGGACGACGCTTATAATCGCCCACAGGCTTGCCACCATCAGAGAAGCCGACAGGATAGTCCTCATAGAGGACGGCCAGATCAAAGAGGTGGGAAGCCACGAGACCCTGATGGCAGAGAACGGCAGATATGCCCAGCTCTATCATGCCCAGGCGCTGAAAGAATAGTATACAAAAAAACCATATGCAGGCCAAAAACATTTTGGCTTATGCCGGGGGATATGGTATAATAGTTAGGATAAAATCAAACAGGATAAAGCCGCAGCGGCCCATTGCCACAGGCGGCTTGCCCCGGAAAATGAAAGGCAGGAACCATGAAACCTAAACCGATTTATGACAGGGTGTTGCTCAAAATAAGCGGGGAAGCGCTGGCGGGAGAACAGCACTTCGGCATCAATGAAGCCATGACGCGCAAAGTCGCCAATGAGGTCAAGCAGATACATGACCTGGGAGTACAGGTTGCCATCGTAGTCGGAGGCGGCAATTTCTGGAGAGGCCGTACCAGCAAAGATATGGACAGGGCCACAGCCGACTATATGGGAATGCTGGCCACAGTGATGAACTCGCTGGCTCTTCAGGACGCATTCCTTGCTTTGGGAGTGCCTACCAGGGTACAGACTTCAATAGAAATGCGTGAGATCGCTGAACCATATGCAAGGCGAAAAGCTCTCAGCCAGTTGGAACATGGAGATATAGTCATTTTCGGAGCCGGAACAGGCAATCCGTTCTTTTCCACTGACACTACTGCAGCCCTCAGAGCTGCGGAGATGGACGCCGATACTATCCTTCTGGCAAAGAACATAGATGCGGTCTATGACAGGGACCCGTCCGTCTACCCGGACGCCAAAAGGTTCAGCAGGCTCAGCCATATGGATGTACTGGAAAAAGATCTTAGGGTGATGGACCTGACAGCCGCCACTCTGTGCCGGGACAACCATATAAGGATACATGTGTTTGCCATCGCCGAAGAAGGCAATGTGATGAGAGCCGTTCTGGGCGAGAACATAGGAACGATAATCGAATAGGAGGCCATTCAATGGAGACCATAAAGAAGAATCTTGAAGAAAAGAGCAAGAAAAGCATAGCCATCCTCAAAGAGGACCTGAATACAGTAAGAGCCGGCAGAGCCAATCCTGCGCTGCTGGACAAGGTTACCGTAGAATACTACGGTACTGCAACTCCCCTCAAGAATATCGCCAATATTTCGGTGCCTGATCCAAGAACGCTGCTCATCTCACCTTTTGATCCCAAATCCGTAGGCGAGATAGAAAAGGCGATCAATATGGCCAACATAGGCATCAACCCGTCCAATGACGGCAAATGTGTCAGGCTCGTCATCCCTCAGGTTACTGAGGAAAGGAGAAAGGAACTGACAAAGACCGTAAAGAAGATGGGCGAGGACAGCAAGGTCGCAGTCAGGAACCTCAGGCGTGACGCTAACGATCACCTGAAGAAAAAGGAAAAAGCTCACGAGATAACCGAAGATGAACTCAAGAAGGCTCTGGACGACATACAGAAATCCATAGAAAAGACTGTAAAGGAAATCGACGATATCGTAGCTGCTAAGGAAAAAGAAATTTTAGAAGTTTAGTATCGACATCGGATGTGGCTGCTGTAATGGCAGCCACTGATGTTTATGGAGACAATATGACTGACAATGCACTTTTGCCGCGCCATGTGGCCGTCATAATGGACGGTAACGGGCGTTGGGCACAGAAAAACAAGGTGAGCCGGCTGGCCGGGCACAATGCGGGCATGCTGGCAATGAAGGAGATAATAAAGAGGGCAGATGTGCTTGGTATAAAGTATCTGACCGTATATGCCTTTTCCACGGAAAACTGGAAAAGATCCAGAGAAGAGGTGGGCGGGATCTTCAGCCTCCTTGTCAAATATGTGGCCAGTGAGCTTGAAGAACTCCACCGGAACAATGTAAAGGTGGCCATACTGGGAGATTATAACCAGATACCAAGGACCGCTGTCGCCAGCATAGACAAGGCACTTGCCACTACCAAAAACAACGGAGGCCTGAATTTTAACATAGCGTTGAATTACGGCAGCCGGCAGGAGATAACCCGTGCGGTGCGGAAGATAGCAGAACTGGTTCAGAACGGCAGTATCACGACCGATCAGATCGACCAGGAGACTGTATCGAGATATCTGTATACAGGCGAAGAAAACGGCTTTATTCCCGATCCGGATCTTATAATCAGGACCAGCGGAGAGGAACGCATATCCAATTTTCTGCTGTGGCAGTGCGCCTACAGCGAATTTGCTTTTTCAGATTCCCTTTGGCCGGATTTTACTCCTGATGAATTTGAATCCATTGTCGGACAGTATGCCAGCCGTGACCGGCGGTTCGGCGGCAGATAAGGCGCATTTGAGCCTTGCAGGCCGGGCGGGCAGGTTTTGTACAGCCACGGCAGACAGCATGGCGGCAATGGCCGTTTCAGCCAAGCGGGCCTGCATTGACAAAATCTAAAAAACTGAAATATTATGGAGCTGCCGGCACAGTGCCGTGGAAAAACCTCATATTCACATACTGCGAACCGGATGGAACAATTAACATGGAAATCATCAAAAGCGAGATACAGAACAAGATATAAAGGAGATATGTATGAAAACAAGGATAATTTCAGCATGCGTCATGCTTCCGCTGCTGATATTTGTCTATTTTGGGGGATGGTTCCTTTGGGCGATGGCCCTTGCCATAGGAATCATAGGAGTCAGAGAATTTTACAGGGGATTTGAAGCCATAGGAGCAAAACCGTCATACCACATTGCATATGCGGCGGCGATCGCCCTTTATGGTGCAAACGCTCTGGCGCCTGATGACTGGCACCTGATACTTCTTTGGGTATTTCTGGTGACAGTGGCTTCCATGATCTACGGATTCAATGTGGAAGAACGGAACCTGATAGATATGACAGCAACACTGATGGGGATAATGTACACCATTTTCCTCTCTTTCCACATGATACTCATAGATCAGAACGAACACCGGCTGCTGATATGGCTTGTGCCGTTTGCGGCATTCGGCACCGACACATTTGCATATTTCACGGGGCTTGCTTTGGGAAAGCATAAGCTGTGCCCGCACCTGAGCCCTAAAAAAAGCGTTGAGGGGGCTGTCGGGGGCGTTATAGGCAGCGTTATCTTGTGCAGCATATACGGCTATCTGGTGATGCCAGAGGAAATGGTAATGTGCATAGCCATAGGCGTACTCGGCAGTGTGGTCGCCCAGCTTGGCGACCTTTCGGCATCAGCTTTCAAAAGACAGATGGGGATAAAAGATTACGGAAATCTCATACCCGGCCATGGAGGGATACTGGACAGATTCGACAGCGTCCTGTTTACTGCGCCGATGGTATATTACTGCATTATTTTCATAGATGGCATGGGGATATGATCTGAAAATGAAGAAAATAGTGATCCTTGGCAGCACCGGGTCCATCGGGACCCAGTGTCTGGATATAATAAGGGATAATAAAGAAAAATACAAAGTGACGGCGCTGACATGCGGCAGCAATACGGAACTGCTGGCGCATCAGATAGAAGAATTCGGACCGGAGCTTGCAGTGACCGGTACGGCAGAGGACGCAGAAAAACTCAGACGGCGTTTTCCACACATGGAAATATTGTACGGAGCCGGTGGATTGGAAACAGCCGCATCTGCTGACTGTCACATGGTCGTCAACGCCCTGGTGGGAATGAGAGGGCTGCTGCCGACTTATGCCGCCATAACGGCAGGAAGGGATGTTGCCCTTGCAAACAAAGAAACCCTGGTGGCCGGAGGGGAGATCATAATGGCTAAAGCAAAGGAAAAAGGCGTCAGGCTCCTGCCAGTGGACAGTGAGCACAGCGCCATTTTTCAGTGTCTGGAAGGAAACCGCACCAGGCCTTTGCGCAAGATACTCCTGACCGCTTCGGGAGGCCCTTTCAGAGGCTTTACAGCTGACAGGCTAAAGACCGTGACCTTAGAACAGGCTCTCAAGCACCCCAACTGGTCCATGGGCAAAAAAATAACTATCGATTCTGCCACTATGATGAATAAAGGCCTTGAAGTGATCGAAGCCCAATGGCTGTTTGACACTGAGCCTGACAGGATACAGGTTCTCGTCCACCCTCAGAGCATACTGCATTCGGCCGTGGAGTTTGAAGACGGGGCAGTCATAGGACAGATGGGCACGCCTGACATGAGGATCCCCATCAGTTTTGCCCTTGCTTATCCTGAAAGGCTTGCAAGCGGCAGGCCGGGGCCGGATTTCTTCGGCGCCGCTTCTGAACTGACCTTTGAAAGGCCGGACATGAAAGTGTTCAGATGTCTTAAACTGGCATATGAGGCGGCTGAGGCAGGCGGCACTTATCCGGCTGTGATGAACGGAGCCAATGAGGAACTGGTAGCTCTTTTTCTGAAAGGAAAAATTCATTTTACCGACATCCAAAAAAACATAGAAAAAATACTTGATGACCATAAACCTGCATATAATTTAACCTTGGAGGATATTTTGGAAGCAGACAGGCAGGCCCGTATAAAGGCACATACCTTTGCAGAGGCCGCACTGTAATAAAAAGGGGGATTCATGGAGACAGCCATTTTAGCTATCATTTTATTTTGCGTGATGATCTTTCCCCATGAGCTTGGCCATTATATTGCGGCAAAGCGTCTGGGCGTAAAGGTCAACGAGTTCGCTTTCGGTATGGGGCCTGTGATATGGAAAAAGCAGAAAGGTGAGACACTGCACAGTATCAGGCTCTTTCCCATAGGCGGCTTTTGTTCCATGGAAGGCGAGGACGAAGATTCGGACGAGCCCAGGGCATTTAACAACAAGAAGCCGTGGCAGAAAATAATAATACTTGCTGCCGGGTCTTTTATGAATGTCCTGTGCGCCATACTCATAATGAGCATAGTCGTAGGCGTACTGGGATTTACCACCACGACCATCGATACCGTCAGTGAAGGCAGTCCCGCAGAAACGGCGGGGATAATGGCAGGAGATGAGATCACAGCCATAGACGGGCAGCCCATTGAAGCGTGGACTGATGTTTCTGCTGCCATAGCATCAGCAGAAGGCGGACAGATCATAATGACAGTCCAAAGAGACGGACGGACTCTTGAGGCGGCAGTCACCCCTGAACAGACACAGGATGGCGCATTTCTCATCGGCATAACCTCAAGAGTGAGCCACAACCCTTTCAGAGCTGTTGCCGAGGGTGCAAAGAGCACATGGAATATAACGGTCTCCATGTTCCAGACACTGAGCCAGCTCTTTACCGGGCAGCTGGGAGCAGACAGCCTCAGCGGACCTGTGGGCATGGTACAGATGGTAAGCCAGACAACACAATATGGCTGGTGGTATTATGGATTTTTAACGGCTCTTATATGTATCAATCTTGCCATAATAAATATGCTCCCGCTGCCGGCCCTCGACGGCGGAAGGATAATATTTGTTATCATATCCATGATAACAGGAAGGCCGGTAAGCCAGAAAGTAGAAGGCACCGTGCATTTTGTAGGGATCATGCTCCTTTTTGGACTCATGGCCTATGTTACATTCAACGATATAACAAGGATATTCGGATAGGAGGCAGCTATGGACACCAGACAGGTTAGATGCGGCGATGTACTGATCGGAGGAGGTGCGCCGGTTTCAGTACAGTCCATGACAAACGCAGATCCAAGGGATGAACGGGCGGTTAAAGAACAGATAGCTGTACTGAAAGATGCAGGCTGCCAGATAGTCAGGATGGCTGTGCCGGACATGGAGTCTGCCCAGGTGCTGGGGCGGGTAAAAAAAACTGCCGGCATTCCCATTGTTGCGGACATACACTTTGATTACAGGCTTGCACTTGCAGCTATAAAAGCAGGTGCGGACAAGATAAGGATAAACCCCGGAAATATCGGGAGCACAGACCGTATGAAGGCAATAGTCACTGCTGCGCGGGAAAGAGATATCCCTTTAAGGATAGGAGTCAATTCAGGTTCTCTTGAAAGAGATATAGTAGAGAAATATAAAGCAGTCACAGCGGAGGGACTGGCGGAAAGCGCTCTGCGCAACATCCGTTACATGGAAGATATGGATTACGGCAATCTGGTAGTTTCCATCAAATCATCTGATGTGACCATGAATTATAAAGCTCATAAGATACTTTCCGCTGCAACGGATGTCCCTGTGCATATAGGCATAACTGAAGCCGGGACACCTGCCATGGGAAAGGTCAAGTCGGCCATAGGGCTGGGAGCCCTTCTCCTTGAAGGTATAGGAGATACCATGAGAGTATCCCTGACAGCTGACCCTGTCGAAGAAGTAAAGTTTGCCATTGATATACTAAAGGCTCTCGGCCTGAGAAGATCGGCCATAAACCTTGTATCGTGCCCGACATGCGGCAGGACAAAGATAGACCTCCAGTCCCTTGCCGGACGGATCGAGGACAAGCTGGCTCCCATCCAGAAGCAGATTGAAATATCAGGACTGCCCGGTATCACTGTCGCAGTGATGGGCTGTGTGGTCAACGGGCCAGGAGAAGCCAAAGAGGCAGATTTTGGGGTATGCGGCGGAGACGGACAGGGACTGATCTTCCAAAAGGGGCAGATCGTGGAAAAAGTGAAGGAGGAAGAGCTGGCAGACCGGCTGCTGGCAATGATAGAAGACCATTTCAGGAGCATAATATGAACGATATCATAGACAAGGCGCTCAGCATGTGCGGGATCGATATGAGCAAAAATCCGGCATATGAGTATAAGCTTACCAGAGCATCCATAAAAAAAGATCAGCGGGTATTATCTCTGGATATCACCCTTAATTTTGTCATGCCCATAGAGGCCTGCCACATGGTCACAGACATGCTGGCACAACAGATGGGCGGCAAGATAGGCGGGGTACATATCAATTTCAGCTATGGGTATATGGCTGCAGACCAGCAGGAGATAATCCGTCTTTTTATCCCTCATATGATAGAGATAGTAAACGGAGGGTATACGGGGATCACCAGCGCCATTTGTACGGATTCTCTGCAATGGGACGGAAAACATCTGACAATATATGCTATCGGTGAATTTACGGTGGAACTTCTGAACAGGGAACTCAAAGGAAGATTTGAACAGCTCCTGAGAGAGAATTTTTCCATAGACGCTGAAATAAGATTTGAAAACAACGAGGAGCTTTTTAAGAAAGAGGCGGAACAATTCCAGGCAAAAGAGGAAAAAGACATCAGGGAATCGCTGGAAGAACATGCAAAAAAACTGAAAGAAAGGGCTGCCATGGCAGCCTCATCCACTGCAGGGGCATCATCCGGATCCGCAGGGTCCCCTTACGGCTCATCGGGGCAGGAAAACAGCGGAAAGAAAAGGCGCTTCCGGGATAAAGAACTGCCGGCCGAGGGCAACCGCATAATGGGCCGTGAGATAGGCACAGCGCAGACAGTCACCGCCCTCAGGGATATAGATCCGGCCCAGGGGACAGCCGTTGTGGAAGGTGTGATCTTCAAGATAGATTTCAGAGTGATAAAGAGCAAGAACTTTCTCATGACTCTGCTGCTCACAGACAATACCACCACCATATGCACCAAAGCCTTTGTTTCCGAGACAAAGCGGGGCGAGATAGAAGAACATCTGCATCCCGGTGACCCCATAAGACTTAGGGGAGAGGTACAGTGGGATACATTTGAAAACCTCAATGTAATAATGATAAAAGACATAGAAAAGAGGGAAAAGGCTTCGGACCGCCAGGATACATGGCCTGACGGAAAACGGGTCGAACTTCATGCACATACAAAGATGAGTGCCATGGACGGCCTCAACGAGCCGGAAGATATAGTAAAACAGGCTGCTTATTGGGGTCAGCCGGCAGTTGCCATAACCGACCACGGAGTTGTCCAGGCATTTCCGGATGCGGCCAAGACTGCAGACGACCTGAAAAAAAAGCAGGGGATCGATATAAAGGTCATCTATGGCATGGAAGGGTATGTTTTTGACGACGAAGGGCTCATAGATGAGGAAGGCAACATAGATTACAAGAGCAGGCCCACCAATCACATAATCCTGCTGGCAGCAACTCAGGAAGGAATGAAAAACCTGTATAAACTTGTATCTTTTTCTCATCTGGATTATTTTTACAAAAAACCAAGGCTTCCTAAGTCGGTCATAAACAAATACAGAGACGGGCTCATCATAGGTTCTGCCTGCGAGGCAGGGGAACTGTACCAGGCATTTTATCATCAGAGGCCGGAAGCAGAGATCAGAAAGATCGCCGGTTTCTATGATTACTTTGAGATACAGCCGCTGATAAACAACAGATTTCTGACAGAGGATGTGACCGAGGGAGGCAAGTACCCTGACAGGCGCAGACTGACAAACGATGATCTGATGGATATCAACAGGAGCATAGTAGCTCTGGGAGAGGAAATGGAAAGACCTGTAGTGGCCACCACCGATGCCCACTATGACAGCGATACATCGGCCATATACAGAAATATAATCATGGCAGGACAAGGCTATAAGGATGCAGAAAACGGGCAGGGGCTTTATCTGAGGACCACCGACGAGATGATGGAGGAATTTGCATATCTTGGAGAGGAGACTGCACGAAAAGTCGTTATCGAAAACACCAATCTGATAGCTGACCAGATAGGCCAGCTCCGCCCTGTGCCAAAGGAAAAATATCCGCCTAAGATACCGGGAGCCGAAGAGACTTTGCGCAAGACATGTATGGAAAAAGCCCACAGCATATACGGGGATCCGCTTCCTGAAGAGATCGGCCAGAGGCTGGAAAAAGAACTTAGCTCGATCATCAACAACGGATATGCTGTCATGTATGTGTCTGCACAGATGCTGGTCAAAAAGTCCATGGAGGATGGGTATCTGGTAGGCTCCAGAGGTTCAGTAGGATCATCTCTTGCCGCCACCATGGCGGGGATAACAGAAGTCAATCCCCTGAACCCTCATTATATCTGCCCGTCCTGTAAGCACCTTGAGTGGGGCGATATGGAACAATATGACTGCGGGATCGACATGCCGCCGAAAAAGTGCCCCGTATGCGGGACAGAAATGGACAGGGATGGATTCACCATACCTTTTGCCACATTCCTTGGATTTGACGGTGACAAGGAGCCGGATATAGACCTTAACTTCGCAGGAGAATATCAGCCGGTCGCCCACAGATATGTGGGGACCATCTTCGGAGAAAAGAATGTGTTCAAAGCCGGAACCGTAGGGACCATAGCCGATAAGACGGCTTATGGATATGTGATGAAATTTTATGACGAGCAGGGAATACGGATAAACAAGTATGAAGCAGACAGGCTTACTACCCATTGTACCGGGGTAAAGCGTACCACGGGCCAGCATCCCGGCGGCATAGTCATAGTGCCGGATGACCATGAGATATACGAGTTCTGTCCGGTGCAGCACCCGGCCAACGATGTCAAGTCGGACATCATAACTACCCACTTCGATTATCATAAGATAGACAAGAACCTGCTGAAACTGGACATACTGGGACACAATGTGCCTTCCATGATAAGGCAGCTCCAGGACATGACAGGGGTGGATCCGCTGACGGTGCCTCTGACCGACCGAAAGGTGCTGAGCATTTTCAACGGCATAGAGGCACTGGACATAAAGGACCCGGATTATAAATTTACTCACGGTTCATATGCCATACCGGAGTTCGGAACATCTTTCGTAAGACAGATGCTGGACGACATCAAGCCGGACAGGTTCGCCGACCTGGTCAGGATCTCAGGCTTTTCCCACGGGACCGATGTGTGGCTCAATAATGCTCAGGATTACATAAGGCAGGGCGTGGCCACCATGAGAGAAGTTATCTCTACCCGTGACGACATAATGAACTACCTGATGCTCAAAGGCATAGAAAACAAGATGTCCTTCCAGATCATGGAGGATGTAAGGAAAAACAGGCCGCTGAAAGAAGATCAGCTTGCAGTGATGAAAGAGCATGGCGTGCCTCAATGGTACATTGACTCTTGTATCAAGATACAGTATATGTTCCCCAGGGCTCATGCTGTAGCTTATACCATGATGTCTTTCAGGATGGCCTGGTACAAGGTGTATTATCCTCTGGAATTTTATGCCACATATTTTACCAGTGTTGCAGGCGACTTCAACGCCGAGGTCATCCTCCAGGGCAAGAACGCCATCCTGGAAAGGATGAGGCTCATCGACGCCAGAGGACATGAAGCCACGGCCAAGGATAACAACGAGATGACAGTCCTTGAGGTCGCATACGAAATGTACGCCAGAGGATACGAGTTCAAAGATATAACACTGGGCGAATCGGAAGCTCTCAAATTCGGCATTTCTGACGGGAAGGTACTGCTGCCTTTCATAACGCTTCCGGGAATGGGAGAGACGGCAGCCAGATCTTTTGTGGATGAATATGATGTACGGCCGTATGAGACCATTGAAGAGATCACTAAACGGGCAAAGATAAACCGTTCGTCCATAGAGGCTCTGAAGGCCAAGGGCGTGCTAAAGGGACTCCCGGAGACCGACCAGCTCAGCTTTTTCTGATCGTCTGATGACCAGGCGGATTTCGCCGGCCGGCAGCCGGGCTGAAAGCCTGCGATGCCGGCGGGAGACGGCAGGGATATTTGCAGAGGGCAAAAGTGCTGGACCTGCAGACCAACTGCCGATTTTTTTCCAAAAACCCTTGATTTTCCCTGGATTATATGATATCCTAGTTAAGGATTTAATTCTAAAAGGTATTACTAAAGAGTGGGCAAAACCCACTCTTTCAGTTTGATAAGGAGAAAGAATGGCAAAGAAAAAGATAAGCGAGCTGGTAAAGGAGCTGACCGGAGACTTTCTTTTGGAAAATGGCCTTGAACTTTACCACTGCGAGTTTGTTAAAGAGGGCCGGGACTGGTTCCTGAGAGTGTACATTGATAAACACGATCCGGACAGTTATGTATCCACCGATGATTGTGAGATGGTAAGCCGGTTCCTCAGCGACAGGCTGGATGAGGAAGATCCCATAGCGCAGAACTATTATCTGGAAGTTTCATCGCCGGGAATGGACAGGATCCTTTATGAACCGGAGCACTTTGAAAAATTCAAAGGAAAGCAGGTAGAAGTAAAACTCTATAAAGCAATAAACGGCAGGAAGGTTTTTACTGGCACCCTTATGGGACTTGAGGACGGATTTGTCATTGTAAAAATAGACGACGGCGAACAAGAAGAAATGAGATTTGCTGCGGATCAGGCGGCTGCCGTGCGCCTGGCTGTGGTTTTCTAAGGAGGTTATGAAAAAATGAACAAGGAATTTATTCAGGCGATTGATGATCTGGAAAGAGAGCGTCATATCTCCAAAGATGTGCTGATAGAGGCAATAGAGTCCGCCCTCGTATCGGCATATAAAAAGAATTACGGTACTGCCCAGAATGTAAGGGTGGACATAGACAGGGAAACAGGAGACATAGCCGTGCTCATGCGCATGGATGTTGTTGATGAGATAGAAGATGAGCTGACTCAGATTTCAGTAGAAGAAGCCAGAGAAATAGATTACAGGTATCAGGCCGGAGACATAGTTGAATATCAGGTGACTCCAAGAGATTTCGGCAGGATAGCTGCCCAGACTGCCAAGCAGGTAGTCGTCCAGAGGATAAGGGAAGCCGAAAGAGGCATGATCTTTGACGATTATGTCACCAGGCAGGGAGAGATCGTGACCGGCAGCGTGCAGAGGATAAGCAACGAGACCATGTTCATAAACATAGGAAGGACAGAGGGGATACTTTCTGCCAACGAACAGGTGCCGGGAGAAAGATATAAGATAAACGACCGTCTGAAAGTTTACATCATGGATGTGAAAAAGACCACCAAGGGGCCGCAGGTATTTTTGTCAAGATCCCATCCGGGACTTGTAAAGCGGCTGTTCGAGCTGGAAGTGCCGGAAATAGAAGACGGTACTGTAGAGATCAAGGGCATTGCCAGAGAAGCCGGCTCAAGGACCAAGATGGCAGTATATACCGAATACGAGGATATCGATCCCGTAGGAGCCTGCGTAGGGACCAGAGGAACACGAGTACAGGCCATTGTCGATGAACTTCACGGTGAAAAGATCGACATCATCACATGGAGTGAAAATCCCGCAGAGCTGATAGCAAATGTCCTTAGCCCGGCAAAGGTTGAAAAGGTCATCATAGACGAGGAAAATGAAAAGACCGCCACGGTGGTCGTGCCAGACTATCAGCTGTCCCTTGCCATAGGCAAAGAGGGACAGAATGTAAGGCTTGCAGCCCGTGTGAGCGGATGGAAGATAGACATAAAGAGCCACAGCCAGTACGAAGCCATGACCGCCGATGAGGGGTCAGACTATCAGATATATGAATATGACCGGCAGGATACGGCAGATGACCCTGAACTGACGCAGGACCCTGTGGATGATGAGGTTTTGGGACAGCAGGATACGGTACAGACGGACGAAGATACTGAGGCGGAGGCGTCATCAGACCAAGAGGATGTGCAGGAACCGGAGACAGCAGAGGAACCCGTGCAGGAAGCCGGGCAGCAGTAGCCGGCGCGAGGGGAGGTGATTTCCTTGAGAGAGCGAAAGATCCCCATGCGCAGATGCGTAGGATGCATGGAGTCAAAGGAAAAGAATAAACTCATAAGGATAGCCGGATACGAAGGAAATATTTCGGTAGATCTCACCGGAAGGGCAAAGGGAAGAGGCGTCTATCTGTGCAGAGACAACCAGGAGTGCTGGAAAAAAGCATTTAAGAAGAAGGCGCTTGAAAGAAGCCTGGGCATGCCGGTAGGAGAAGAACAGAAAAATGACATTTTAAGAAAGCTTGAAGAGCTGAAAAATGCAGATAAATGATAAAATTTTAAAATATCTTGGCCTTGCCGCCAGAGGCAGGCTCATGGTAAACGGATATAACACATGTTTGTATATGATAGAGAAAGGAAAGGTCAAGTTGCTGATCTTAGCCAAAGACCTTTCGGAAAACTCATCAGATAAACTGATGGCTTCCGCAGTAAGGGCAGGAGTGCCGTATATACAGTACGGGACCAAAGAAAGCCTGTCCCATGCGGCGGGAAAGACCGGCAGCGGTGTCTTCGGTATAACTGATGAGAATCTGGCAAAAGCGATATCAGCAGAGACGATCCGTCAGGGATCTTTATAGAGGAGGTGTTCTATGGCTATGGAAAGCAACACAAAAGAAACAAAAATTGTAAGGGCAACGCCCAAGAAAACGGAAGGCCAGCAGGAAGAACAACCGAGAGTGACCGTCAAAGCGGCGGTAAAACCACAGGTGAGGAATCAGCAGAAACAGGTAAGACCACAGCAACAGCCTCAGGAAAAAACCATCAAAAGGCCGCCTATGGGAAAACCGGTTGCAAATAAAGAATTAGAAGGAAGGACCAGGATGCCGATAGGCAGGCCTGTCGTACCCAAGGAAGTAGCAGAAAGAGACAGCGCAGCAAAAGAGCCTGCAAAGGTTGAAGGAGCAGGACCGCAGATCATCAATGCAGAAGAAGCCAAAGCCGCACCTGCAAAGCAGGAACCGGCTCCGGCAGAAAACCCAAGAACCGGTCAGGCTGCCGGCACGGTAACTGCAAAAGGGGAGACTGCCAAAGCTGAACCTGCACAGGCCGAAGCTGCAGGAACCGCAGTATCAAAGGAGGAAACCGCAAAGGCTGAGCCTGTCAAGCCAGTTCCGGCAGCTGTCCCAAGAGAAGAAAGATCACCTAAGCCTGTATCAGGATCAAAGGAGCAGCCAGCAAGAAGGCCGGAGAAAAAGAACCAGCAAAGCGACAGGCCGTCTCCTTCACGCCGCAGCGACAGACCTCAGGGTGACAGGAATGCAGGCGACAGGAACCACGGTGACAGATCTTCCGATCAGCGCAGAGGAACAAGAAGAGAAGGCGAAAGGCCTCAAAGACGGGACGGCGACAGACCGCAGCGTCCGGACAGAGACAGACCGTCACGCCCTCAGGACAGGAGAGATTCAAGACCTGCATCCTCAGGCGGAGACATGGCTCATAAACAGAGCCAGAAGCGTGCCGAAAAAATGCAGCACCAGGACAGGGAAAGAAATAAATTCGCTAAACTGGATAACGGCGGCAAAAAGAACAAACAGAAGATACAGGAGCGCTCACTGGAAAAACAGTCAAGGCCAAAGAAACACAACAAACAGAAGCCTCAGACAGTTGAGGAAGAAGATATAATGGAAACACTGCCTTCGGGTACTATAGCCATAACCGCTCCAATCACAGTAGCAGGCTTCTGCGAACAGACAGGAGTATCCACCTCTCAGGTCATCATGGCCCTGATGAGGCTGGGCATAATGGCCAACATCAACCAGAATATAGACGAAGACACCATAATGATACTGGCCGATGAGCTGGGCATAAGCGTAGCAGTCACCAAGGTCGAAGAAGTCGAGGAAGAAGAAGGTATCGAGACTTTCGAGGACAGAGAAGAAGACCTGAAGCCGAGAGCTCCGATCATCACAGTAATGGGCCATGTTGACCACGGAAAGACTTCCCTGCTGGATGCCATCAGAAAGACCAATGTGACGGCCTCAGAATCAGGCGGAATAACTCAGCACATCGGTGCTTCCGAAGTGACCATCAACGGCCAGAAGATCGTATTCCTGGACACTCCGGGCCACGAAGCCTTCACGGCCATGAGAGCCAGAGGAGCTCATATAACGGACATCGCCGTACTGGTAGTTGCCGCCGACGACTCGGTCAAACCGCAGACCGTTGAATCCATCAACCACGCCAAGGCAGCCGGAGTTCCTATCATCGTAGCCATCAACAAGATAGATAAGCCGGGGGCCAATCCGGACAGAGTCAAGCAGGATCTGACCGAATACGGCATACTGGTCGAAGACTGGGGCGGAGATGTGATCTCCGTACCTGTATCGGCCAAGACAGGAGAAGGTATCGTAAACCTGCTGGAGATGATACTGCTCCAGGCCGAAGTCCTGGAACTCAAGGCCAACCCTAACCGTCTGGCCATGGGCTCCGTCATCGAAGCAAGGCTCGACAAGAACAAGGGACCGGTAGCCACCCTGCTGGTGACCAACGGTACTCTCAAGACAGGCATGAGCGTAGTTGCCGGAACATGTTCAGGCAAGATAAGGCTGATGACCAACTACAAAGGCGATACCATCAAGAAGGCCGGACCTGCTACAGCAGTAGAGATCCTCGGTCTCAACGATGTTCCTGAGGCAGGAGACGAATTCCACGCCGTTAAGGAAGACAAGATCGCCAGAGAGATCGCTGAAAACAGAAAAGCCAAGCTGAGAGAAGAGATACTGGCAAGGAACGCCAGCACCACTCTGGAGCAGCTGTTCAGCCAGATCCAGGAAGGCGAAGTAAAAGACCTGAACCTGATAATCAAGGGAGATGTGCAGGGTTCCATCGGAGCTATCGTGACCTCTCTTGAAAAACTCAACAACGAAAATGTCCATGTTAAGATAATCCACACAGGAGTGGGCACGATAACTGAGTCGGATGTTATGCTGGCAGGCACCACCGGATCTGTTATCATCGGCTTCAATGTAAGACCTACCACGGCCGTGCAGAACTTCGCCGAGAGAGAAAAGATACAGATCAGGCTCTACAGGGTAATATACGACATAATCAACGATGTGGAAGACGCCATGAAGGGTATGCTGGATCCTGTTTACAAGGAAGAAGTCCTCGGAAAAGTCGAGGTCAGAGAAACCTTCAAAGTGCCTAATGTGGGCACCGTGGCAGGAGCCTATGTACAGGAAGGCAAAGTCATCCGCAACGCCGAGATCAGACTGGTAAGAGACGGTATCGTCATCCACGAAGGCCAGATCTCATCTCTGAGGAGGTTCAAAGACGATGTCAAAGAAGTCAACCAGGGATATGAGTGCGGTATCGGCATAGAAAACTATAACGACATCAAGATCGGCGATGTCATCGAATGTTTCCACATGGTAGAGGTAGAACGCAAATAAGCGGCTTCCTCCGTGGGAACGGCGAAAGGAAGACTTATGGGAAAAGGATACAGACAAGGAAGACTCGGTGAGGAGATACGCAAGGTAATAAGCGGCATGCTCCTCCACCAGATAAAAGATCCGAGGCTGTCATCTATGATAAGCATATCGGGAGTGGAAGTGACCGCTGACGGCAGCTATGCCACATGCTATGTTTCAACTCTCGACATGAGCAAGAGTCCTGAAGAAAAAGAAGCCCATGAAAAGGAGATACTGGCAGGACTTGCCAGCGCCTCCGGACTCATGAGGAACGAAATAGGCAAGCAGGTACGCATGCGCCGGACCCCGCAGCTTATTTTCAAGATGGACCATTCCATGGAATACGGCGAGCATATCGACAAGATCCTGGATTCCATGGATTTTGACAGCTATCAGAAAGATGAAGACGAGGGCGGAGAAGATCCCGCAGAATAAAGTATGAAAAACGATTCGATCAAAACCATTGCAAAAGTCCTCAGCAAGGCAGAGAGCATATTGATATTCCCCCATGTGAATCTGGACGGGGACGCTCTCGGCTCCTGCGCCGCCCTTTGCGGAGCCCTGAGAAAACAAGACAAGAATGCGTGGATATTGCTGGAAGACGAGATTCCGGCAAATCTGCGCTTTTTGGACAGAAATTTCTGCGCATGGGATATGGATGTGATAAAAGATCCGGATATCTGTATCTGTGTGGACTGCGGAGATACGGGAAGATTTCCGGGACGGGCCGAAAAATTTCTTTCTGCCGGGACTACCATATGCGTAGACCACCATATGACAGAAAAATATTTCTGCGACTATAACTATGTGGATCCGGACGAGGCCGCCACAGGCCAGATCATATACCAGCTGCTCAAAGAGCTGGGTGCTGAGCCGGACCCGGCCGAAGGAGAAGCCATATATGCAGCCATAACCACAGATACGGGGGATTTTACCTATTCCAACACCCAGAAAAAGAGCCATCAGATCGTGGCGGAGCTTTACGACTGGGGATGCGATTTCAACAAGGTCAGCGTGGAGATCTACGAAAATGTCCGGGTGGAAAAGATACGCATGCATGCCGGCGCCATGGAGACCCTCAGGCTCATCGGCGGAGGAAAAGGCGCGCTGGTATCAGTAACGCAGAAGCTTTTAGCTGATACGGGGGCCAAGATGGATGAAAGCGAAGGTCTGGCTCAGGACCTCAGATCCATAAGCGGAGTGGAATTTGCGGCTGTACTCAAGGAATACGGCCCGGAAAATATCAGGGTGAGTTTCAGGGCCAAAAGGCTGGGAAATGTGGCTGAGATCGCAGCAAACCTCGGCGGCGGCGGACATCTCAAAGCCGCAGGCTGCACCATAAAAGCGCCTATGGCACGAGCTGAGGCCATGGTAGAAAAAGAAATACTAAAAGCCATTGAAAGACTTGAAACTGATGAATGATACAGGAATACTGAATATATATAAACCGGCCGGCATGACTTCCCACGATGTGGTGGCGGTCATCAGAAGGAAACTGGGAATAAAGAGGGTAGGCCACACGGGTACTTTAGACCCGATGGCCACCGGCGTCCTGCCCATCTGCGCAGGACAGGCGGCCAGGATAACCGAATATCTCGATTTGGACTATAAGACCTACAGATGTTCCATGATCCTGGGCAAGATGACCGATACCCAGGACATATGGGGACAGGTCATAGAAGAAAGGCCCGCAGATGGCATTGGTGAAGAAGATGTGCTTAGGGCCTTTGAACCTTTCAGAGGCGTTATCGACCAGAAGCCGCCCATGTACAGCGCCGTCCGTGTAAACGGCAAAAGGCTTTACGAATATGCCAGGGAGGGCAAAGAAGTCCAGGTAAAGACCCGCAAGGTCCATATAGCTGACCTGACCGTAGAAAAGATCGACCTGCCCAACAGCCGGGTAGACTTTTCCGTCTGCTGCTCCAAGGGTACATATATAAGGACCATATGCCAGGATGCAGGACTGGCCCTGGGTTGCGGAGCTGTCATGTCCGCTCTGGAAAGGACTGCAAGCGGTGCTTTCAGGGCAGAGGACGCCATAGCCCTTGATAAGATAAAGGAAATGGAGCCGGAGCAGGTATGGGAGGCCATGACAGGACCTGATTTTCCGCTGGTACACTTCGGACAGATCACCGTAGACAGAGAAGGGGCAAAGCTCTTCGTCAACGGCAGGCACCTGCCGCCGGACATCTGCCGGGTGGAAAAACAGCCGGAATTCAGCCGCAAAAGACCGGCCCTGCCCATGAGAGATGAGTATGCTGCTGCATACAATGTCTATCAGAGATCAAGACAGGGAAAGATATTTCTGGGAGTAGCTTTTTTCGACAAAAAGTACAGAAAATTTGCGGCAGACAAGGTATTATCGAGAGGTGATATTATTTGAAGATCTTTAATTCTTTAGATGAGATAAATGACATACAGCCCTGCGCCGTGGCCCTGGGGAATTTCGACGGAGTACACAAGGGACACCAGCAGCTCATAAACAAGGCGGTAAGGGCAGCCCAGCGCCACGGCATAAAGAGCGCCGTGTTTACCTTTTCCAACCATCCCAAGAGCATGCTGCCGGGAAACAAAGAAGTAAAAAACATAATATATCAGGAAGAAAAGATCGCCCTTATTGAGAAGCTGGGCGTAGACTATCTTTTTAACATAAAATTCACCAAGGAGATCCAGACCATGGATCCGGCGGACTTTATCCGGAAACTTCTATACGGAAAGCTCATGGCTGCCGAGACTTTCTGCGGGTTCAACTACAGGTTCGGCTATAAGGCGGCAGGCAATATCAAGCTTCTCCGGGAAGAGGGCAAGAGGCTTGGCATAAGGGTCAATGTCATCGACCCTGTGATCATAGACGGCGAGGTGGTGAGTTCAACCCTGATAAGGAGCCTTATCAGGTCAGGGGATGTGGACGAATGTGCCAAATACCTGGGCAGGAACTACGACATCGGCGGCGAGGTGGTCGTAGGCAACCGGCTGGGCAAGAAGCTGGGCTTTCCAACTTCCAACATAATGATAGACGAGACCATGGTGACTCCGCCCAACGGAGTGTATATAACCTACTGCATATATAACGGGATAAAATATCCAAGCGTCACCAATGTGGGCGTAAAGCCGACCGTAGGGACATATAAAAAAAACATGGAGACTCATATCTTTAACTTTAACAAAGAACTGTACGGCAAACATATAAAGATAGAGTTCCTGAAAATGACAAGAGACGAAGTCAAATTCGACAGCGTAGACGAGCTTTCGGCCCAGATAGCCAGAGACTGCCGGCAGGCCAAAGAATATCACGGGATATAGTCATATTGTGCAGATAATGGCTGATCGGGAAACCGGTCGGCTATTTTTATCATGGCAGGACATATCCTTCATTACCGGCACATATTGCGGAAAGAGACCATTTGCTATATACTGATGATATATGGGCAACGGAGGCAAAGGTCATTGAGTACAGTCACAGATAAACAAAACGGGGCAGTCTTGCGGGCGGCCATGATAACCGCCTTTATCACTACATTTATGGGAAGTTCACTGAACATGTCGATCCCTGCTATTGAAACGGAGTTTCAGGTCAGCGGTGCGCTGGTAGGCTGGGTCGTAACATCCTATACCATTGCGGTTGCTGCCCTTAGCGTGCCTTTTGGACGCATATCCGATATAACCGGACGAAGAAGGATATTTCTCACAGGAGTGGTGTGTTTCGGAGCTGCATCACTGGTCTGCATGTTTTCACCGGATATCCTGGTGATGATGATACTCCGTGTACTCCAGGGGGCTGCCGCCGCCATGATCTTTGCTACCAACAACGCCATACTGATAAGCGTTTATCCTGCCAGCCAGAGAGGAAGAGTCCTGGGGCTTTCTACGGCAGCGACTTATGTGGGGCTGTCAGCAGGACCGGTGGCAGGAGGATTTTTAAACCATTATGTGGGCTGGCGCTCTATTTTTGCAGCAGCATTTCTTGTATCGGCTGCCGCATTTTTGGCAAGCCGCAGGCATATACCCAATGACAGGCAGCCGGAGGACAGCATATCATTTGATATTTCAGGAAACATACTTTATATATGTGCCATCGGCATGAGCCTGTATGGGCTCAGCAATCTTTCTGAAGGAATATGGGCATGGGCGGCCTTTGCCGCAGGTATCGGCGCAGGCGCAGGCTTCTTTTTGTATGAGAAAGGAAGGAAGCAGCCCCTCATACGGGTGGAAATGTTCAGGGAAGATATTGCTTTTTCTTTCTCAAATCTGGCGGCGCTGCTCAATTACGGAGCGACTTTTGCCATAAGTTATCTGATGAGCATATATCTGCAGGTGGTAATGGGTTTCACATCGCAGGATGCCGGCCTTATACTGATATGTATGCCGCTGATCCAGGCGGTATTTTCTCCGGTCATGGGAAAACTTTCCGACAAGGTGCGTCCCCACAAGATCGCTACAGCAGGAATGATGATCTGCGTTGCAGCCCTTGCCATGTTTTCTTTTATCGATGAAGATACAGGACTGTGGTTCGCCGTATCCGCCCTTATGACGGCCGGGTTTGGATTTGCAGTCTTTTCTGCTCCCAATACAAATGCTATAATGGAAAGAGTCAGAGAGGAAGACTATGGCATAGCCAATTCCATAGTGGCAACCATGAGGACCTACGGCCAGTCAGCAAGCATGGGTATCGTCAGCGTTGTCATGGGCATGATACTGGGCGATCTTCCGATGGAAGAAGCTCAGATACCTGATCTGATACTGACGGTCAGGACATCATTTTATGTGTTTATCGTCCTTTGCGTCATGGCGGTTTTTCTGTCAGCTTTCAGAGGAAAGTGCGGCGGCGGGATGCGTGAGGATGTTTAAATACACAGGAGGGAAAATGTATAATCAGCTAAAAGATGAAGTAAGGACATTGGTCGATGAAATATTTCCTGAGATCATCAGCATCAGGAGAGATTTTCACAGGCATCCGGAACTGTCAGAACACGAAGAAAGGACGGCACGGATGATCTGCCGGTATCTCAGCCAATGGGGAATAGAGTACAGGGACAACATAGGAGGCCACGGCATTGTGGGCAGGATAGACGGAAAATTGCATGCGCCCGCCGGACGCCGATATGAAGCGGTAGCCATAAGGGCAGATATGGATGCCTTGCCCATAGAGGAAGCTGTTGAAAGCCCCTTCAAGTCAGAAAACTACGGCATAATGCATGCCTGCGGACACGATATCCACATGGCGTGCCTGCTGGGAACTGCAAAGATACTCAAAAGACTGGAAGACAGGTTTTACGGTTCAGTCAAGCTCTTCTTCCAGCCTGCCGAAGAGACTGTCGGCGGAGCAGCCCGGATGATAGAAGATGGCTGTATGAAAGATCCTGACACGGGAGTAGTCATAGCTTTTCATGTGGCGCCTTATCTGCCTGCCGGAGCCATAGAGTTCTGCCGCGGAAAGATGAATGCGGCCACATGCGATATCCAGATGGAAGTGGAAGGGGTATCATGCCACGGCGCCCATCCGGAAGGCGGGATAGATGCCATCCTTGCCGGAGCCCAGATAGTTACGGCTCTCCAGAGCATAATAAGCCGCAATCTTTCACCTACAGATCCGGGGATCATCACCATCGGGCAGTTCAATGGCGGTACCAAGGAAAACATTGTCGCCGGAGATGTGAAAATGTCCGGCACATTGAGGGCTCTTGACCCTGATACAATGGATACACTGAAAAACAGGGTCCGTACCGTAGCAGAAGGGATATGCCAGGCTTATGGCGCAAAACTGCATATGACCCTCAGCGACGGATACCCGGCCCTGATAAACAGTACAGAGATATGTGACGATCTTTCGGCCATCGGGACAGAATTGTTCGGCAGGGATAAGATATATTTTATGGAAGAGCCAAGTCTGGGAGCCGATGACTTCTCTTTCTTTTCCAGGATGTGCGACGGGCTGTATTTCAATGTGGGAACGGATTCGGGCAAAGAAGCCCATATCCAGAAGATACACAGCGAATATTTCAATCCCGATGAAACATCCATGAAGAACGCCGTGCTCATGGAAGTACTGGGAGTTTTGCATCTGCTTGAAAAGGAGAAAAAATGATATGATAATGAGAGATACGGTGGTAAAAGTGGACCTGGGCGCCATCAGAGAGAATATGAGGCTTATAGCCGGATCATGCGGCAGCGATGTGGCCATAATGCCGGTGGTAAAAGCAAACGGCTACGGCCATGGGGCTGTGGGCATAGCACCGGCACTTATGGAAGAGGGGGCAGCGTATCTTGCGGTGGCAACCCTGACCGAAGCCCTTGAACTTAAAGAACATTATCCGGATTATCCGGTGTTCATATTGGGCCATACTCCGGAGAGACTTTGCAGCATTGTCGTCGAGAATGATATAACCCAGGCAGTCGTAAATCTCAGACAGGCAAAAGCTCTTGGCGAGGCGGCTGCAAAAGCCGGGAAAAAAGCAAAGGTACATCTTAAAGTAGATACGGGATTCCACCGGCTTGGAGTATATGATGAAGAAGAACTTTATCAGATGTACAGCCAGCCATGCCTTGATGTGGAAGGGATATTTTCTCATCTGGCCCTGACAAGCGAAGAAGAGGACGAAAAACAGTACAGCCTGTTCACAGACATGATAGAAAAGCTGGAGCGCCGTGGCTGCAAGTTCAGATACAAGCACATAGCCGACAGCATTTCACTGGTGGACTATCCTCAGTACAGGATGAACATGGTCAGGCCGGGAGCGCTCATCTATGGACTGAAGGGCTTTTCCAAAGGTCACCTTGATGTAAAAACATGTATGACATTTGAAAGCAGGATATCTCAGATACATCATGTCAAAAAAGGCGAAGGGGTCGGCTATGACTATTTGTGGAGGGCTCCGGAGGATACGGTCATCGGGACTCTGCCTTTCGGATATTCTGACGGATATCCGAGAAATATGAGGGATAAAGGATATGTGACCATCAGAGGGGTCAAATGCCCGATAATCGGCGTGATCTGCATGGATCAGTGCATGGTCGACCTGTCAGGAGTACCCGATGCCCAGGAAGGAGATACGGCTGTCATATACGGTGACGGAGAAAACAATACCATGACCATAGCCGAGGCTGCAGCTCTGGCAGGGACCAACAAAAATGAGATAGTGGCTCGTATAATGGCAAGGCCGCCGAGAATATATCAAGAATAACAGCGAGGAGGTACAAAAAAGTGAAGAAAGTGTTTATCAGTGCAGACATTGAAGGCGTGACAGATGTAGTATCATGGGGAGAGACTGTGCCTGACGGTCATATGTATGCTGAAGCAGCCAGACAGATGTCTCTTGAAGTTGCCGCTGCCTGCAGAGGAGCGTTTGCAGCAGGAGCAGAGGAGATCATAGTCCGCGACGGTCACGACAACGCAATGAACATAGACCATAACCTGCTGCCGAGAGGAGTAAAACTCATAAGAGGATGGGGCGGAACGCTTCTTTCCATGCTGGAAGGCCTGGATGAAACTTTTGACTGTGTCATATATATAGGATATCACTCGGAAGCAGGCTCAGATAAAAATCCCCTTGCCCATACCAGCTGCTATCCTAAACTTGATCATGTGTGGATAAACGGCGAAAGAATGTCAGAATTTATGAAGAACAGCTATAATGCCGCCAAGCTGGGAGTACCAGTTGTGTTTATCAGCGGAGATGAAGCCATCTGCGATCATGCAAAGAAATACATCCCTCAGATCGGGACTGTAGCTGTAAAAAAAGGTGTAGGTGATTCTGTCATGAGCATACATCCGGCAGATGCATGCGACCTCATTGAAGAAGGCGTAAAAACAGCCATTGCCGGCAAGATGGGCGGTCATATAGCAATACCTGATGAGATCACTCTCAGGATAGAATACCAGAAACATGCAGATGCCCTTGGCGCTTCGTCATATCCGGGAGTGGAGCTTATCTCCGAAAAGATAGTCGAATATAAGACCAACGATGTGACTGAAATGGTGAGAGCATATAATTACATGGTGTGATGGAGAGTTTGGCGGCATGATATGCCGGTATACCGAAATTGATGTAAAGATCTCTCAAAATTGCGGAAGTTTAGGAAAAACTGATGGACAAAACGGTTTTTTTATGTTAATATAAGGCGTTGGAATTTTACCTTTTGCTCCGTATGGCGACACTCCGACGCAGCACAGGGCATGAGGCGAATAAGAAAAGGAGACAGAAAATGATAACCAAAGAGATCAAAGAACAGATAATCAAAGATTATCAGCTCAAAGAAGGCGACACCGGTTCCCCGGAAGTTCAGATCGCTATCCTTACTTACAGGATCAACGATCTTAACGAACATCTCAAAGTCCACAAGAAAGACCATCATTCCAGAAGAGGCCTTCTCAAGATGGTAGGACAGAGAAGGAACCTTCTTGCATATCTCAGGGAGAAAGACCTTGAGAGATACAGGACCCTTATCGCTCGTTTAGGACTGAGAAAATAGGCGAAAAGGCGCTTTTCTCTCCGTTTGCGGGCGCAAGCATGCAAGCTGTCGTATGTACGGGCTTGCGGCAGAGATCGACTTTAAGCGGGGATATCATCCCCGCTTATTTGTATCACTCGATATGGCTCCCGGCATTGATTTTTAAGTTTTTCCGCAATGGGCAAGATGTGCTGGAGATCGGGAAAATCAATGCGGAGAGCCATCGATTGCCAAAGTGAAGAGAAGAAATTAACAGGAGGTAGTTGTTAATAATGGCAAGATTTGAAGATTACAGAACATTTAAGACAGCGGTGGGAGGCAGGCTCCTGCAGCTTGAGATCGGCAAAGTATGCGAACAGGCCAACGGACAAGTCATGGTAAGGTACGGCGATACGGTGGTAAATGTAACCGCCTGCGCTTCAAAAGAACCAAAGCCGGATATAGACTTTTTCCCTCTTTCTGTAGATTTTGAAGAAAGAATGTATTCAGTAGGCAAGATACCGGGAGGATTCATCAAAAGAGAGGGAAGACCAAGTGAACACGCCATACTGACATCAAGGCTCATAGACAGGCCTATCAGGCCGCTGTTCCCTAAGGGATATTATAACGATGTAGTGGTGGTGGCTACAGTAATGTCAGTGGATCCTGACTGCTCGCCGGAGATCTGCGGCATGATAGGCTCATCGGTAGCCCTGGCCACTTCCGACATACCATGGGACGGGCCGACAGGTTCGGTCAAAGTGGGAAGAGTTGACGGCAAACTGGTCATCAACCCAACTCTGGAGCAGAGAGAAGTTTCCGACATGGATATGACGGTTTCCGGTACCAAGGAAGCCATAATGATGGTAGAAGCCGGAGCCAATGAAGTTCCTGAAATGGAAATGCTTGATGCTATCCTCTTTGCCCACGAAGAGATAAAGAAGATCGTAGAATTCATTGAAGAGATCGTGAGAGAAGTGGGCAGGCCTAAGCAGGAAGTGGTGCTCTACAAGCCGCTTGATGAGATAGATCAGGCTGTAAGGGAATATGCTGCCCCTAAGATGAAAGAGGCCATCCGCACTCCGGATAAGCTGGAGAGACTGGAAAACATGGATGCCGTTGAGGCACAGACCAAAGAACACTTTGAAGAAATCTATCCGGAAGGCGCAAGAGATATAGATTCTGTCCTTTACAATATAACCAAAGAAACTGTAAGGGCAATGATAATGGACGAAGGCATCCGCCCTGACAACAGAAAGCTTGATGAGATCAGACCTATATGGTGCGAGACCGGCCTGCTGCCAAGGACTCACGGCTCCGGCCTGTTCAAGAGAGGCCAGACTCAGGTCCTTTCCGTATGTACTCTGGCTCCGGCCAGCGAGGCTCAGACCATCGACGGTATCACCGAGGATACTTCCAAGAGATATATGCACCACTATAACTTCCCAGGATATTCTGTAGGCGAAGCAAAGACTTCAAGAAGTCCGGGCAGAAGGGAGATCGGCCACGGAGCCTTGGCAGAAAGAGCCCTGGTACCGGTGCTGCCTGCCGTTGAGGACTTCCCTTATGCCATAAGGGTGGTATCCGAGGTGCTTTCATCAAACGGTTCGACTTCGATGGGCTCCACATGCGGTTCATGTCTTGCGCTGATGGATGCCGGCGTGCCTATCAAAAAGCCTGTTGCCGGAATAGCCATGGGACTTATCGAGAGAGTGAAAGAGGACGGCACTTCTGAATTTGCTATCCTTTCAGATATCCAGGGTATGGAAGATTTCCTGGGGGATATGGACTTTAAGGTTACCGGCACCGAGGATGGAGTCACAGCCATACAGATGGACATCAAAGTCCACGGTCTTTCAAGGGAGATACTTGAAAAAGCCCTTAAACAGGCAAAAGAGGGCAGGATGTACATCATGGGCAAGATGCTCGAAGAAATAGAATCACCTCGTCCTGAACTGTCCAAGTATGCACCGAGAGCCATGACCATGAACATAGATCCTGACAAGGTAAGGATAGTCATCGGTCCGGGAGGAAAGACCATCAACAAGATCATCGAAGAAACTGGTGTAAAGATAGATATTTCCGAGGAAATCCCTGGCCTTGTAAGCATTTACAGTGTAGACCAGGCCGGCGCAGAGGAAGCCCGCCGCCAGATCGAAATGCTGACCAAGGATCCGGAAGTCGGTGAGGTATACGAAGGTACCGTAACAAGGATAATGAACTTCGGCGCTTTCATAGAGATCCTCCCTGGAAAAGAAGGCCTGCTGCACATTTCCAAGATGGCAAAAGGCAGAGTGGAAAAAGTAGAAGATGTAATGAACATCGGCGATAAGGTAGAAGTCAAGATCTATGAGATCGACAACCAGAACAGGATAAACCTGATGAGGACCAGCCTGCCTGACGCAAAATAGGATAACATTTTAAAAACCGCTTTCTGACGGACGGCTGACCGCCTGTCCGCAGGAGAGCGGTTTTTTGCGCCCTTTGGAGACAGGGGACATTGATATGGATAAGGAGGAAAAAATGCGAGAAGTAGACCCGATGACCACGCCCAGAGCCAAGAGCTGGCAGCTCTACAAAGATGCGCCTATGCCTATGGTGACCATATTTAAGACTCTTGATGTATCACCTCTGGTCCGCCTCAAGGAAAGCGGATACAGATTCAACATGCTGATGTGCTTCTGCACGGCGCAGGCGGCGCATAAGACGCCTCAGTTCCGCCTGCTGCCGGCGGGCGAGAAGATGCTGGAGTACGACGAGATAGGAGTCAACACCATAGTAGCAGACATCAGCGGCGGCCTGAGCACCTGTGACCTGCCTTTATGCGATGCCCCTGACCGGTTCAGCGCCATCTACGATGAGCTGACTGAAAAGGTCCGCTTGGATTGCACGGACTTTGAGCTGCCGGACCGCATGATAATAGGAACATCCAATCTGGCCGCTTATGATATAGACGGTGCGGTCAACATGTACAGCGGCATATTCAACAATCCCTTTCTGATCTGGGGAAAATACAGGAGGCAGGAGGACAGGACCCTGCTGCCGGTGTCATTTCAGTTCCATCATGTGCAGATGGACGGGCTGGAGGCCTGCGAGTTTCTGGAAAGACTCCAGGGAGCCTGCACAAATTTGTGTACATTAGTCAATGATGTGAGACCAAATTCGTGAAAAAGAAAAAGGGCAAGTG